>Ga0115565_10000046_pt1 | contig 95078 bp, 94 predicted proteins | sample COGITO_mtgs_1105_FD_87199 | JGI IMG/M metagenome (GOLD analysis project Ga0115565, IMG submission 87199) | Pelagic marine microbial communities from North Sea - COGITO_mtgs_110530 | ecosystem: Environmental > Aquatic > Marine > Epipelagic | place: Germany:Helgoland, sampling site Kabeltonne... | reverse complement strand
GAGGCTGGACAGCGACCCAAACGGGGCTCGTTGCGGCTGCTTCCTTCCGGACCTGACCGGGTTGGCGAGGCGCTTGCCCGCGCCAACCTCTCGACGATGGATATAAAGCGTTATATAAGCAGCTTCAAGAGCTGAGAGGACACAAAGGGAAACTATGTTAAATTTAGCAGAATTAAGTTTTAGTGGAGCCCAATTTGATAGAGCTGCTCATTTACGTTCAAAAAAAGCTGTTTCAAAAATTGAATCAAATGCAAAAAACCTTGTAATTTGGCGTGGAAAAATCTTAATCGATCAAGATAATTTTAATATTGTTTATTTACCTTCAATTCATCCAATAATTAATATTTCAGATATTTCACCAATTTTTTTAGGCCAAATTGATGAAATAGATTATTATGCACATGATATTTCAAAATGGGTTCCCAAAGAATCAAATGACATTTTAAAATCCAATTTTTTAGACGAAACACAACAAAATCATCCTGATTTAGAGCTTTATCAATCTTTCAGCGATTTAAGATTAATGATGACACAGTTAACCAAATTGGAAGCCAGTTTAGCCTCAACAGCAAAAGCATTATTTTCATGGCACAACAGTAATAACTTTTGCTCAAAATGTGGAAATAAGTCTATTTCTACATTGGCAGGATGGCAACGCGATTGCACAAAATGTAATACCCAACATTATCCAAGAACTGACCCGGTTGTCATAATGTTAATTACTGAAGGAGATAACGTCCTGCTAGGCCGTTCACCACAATGGCCTGATAAGATGTATTCTTGTTTAGCAGGATTTATTGAGCCAGGTGAAACCTTAGAAGCTGCCGTATCCCGTGAAGTAAAAGAAGAAACTAATATTGAAATTACACAGGTGAGCTATGTAACTTCTCAACCGTGGGCATTCCCATCATCATTGATGATAGGCTGTATAGCAAAAGCAATCTCAAAAAAAATTACAATTGCCCCCCTAGAATTAGAAGATGCACAATGGTTTAGTAAAGATACATTACTAAAAGCTTATGCTGGCTTTGATGTTGGCATAACTCCAGCTCGACAAGGGACTATTGCAGAATTTCTTATACAAAATTGGGTAAAAGGCACTTTAGTCCATCAATATTAGTTAATATTCACCTAATTTATAGACACCTAAGATTTCAATGTGTGATGTAAAATGTGATAATTCTTCCATTGCACGCTTAACTGCAGGTTCATCAGGATGGCCAATAATATCGGCATAGAATTGAGTAGCTGTAAAAGATCCATCAACCATATAACTCTCTAATTTAACCATATTAATTCCGTTTGTAGCAAACCCACCCATAGCTTTATAAAGCGCTGCCGGTATATTACGCACTCTAAATACAAAAGAAGTTTTAATTTTATCTAACTCAATTTTTGCAGCTTTTGGAACTTGCGACATTACTAAAAAGCGTGTTGTGTTGTTAGATTCATCCTCAATTTGACTAGCAATAGCTTCTAAACCATATATTTTTCCTGCCAATTCAGACGCTAAAGCCGCTTGAGTTGGGTTTTGGTTATTAGAAACAATTTCAGCAGAACCTGCAGTATCAACTCCAGTAATGGGTTCTATAGAATGCTCGTTAAGGAAATTTCGACATTGCCCCAATAAAACTGTATGGCTCATCGCTGATTTAATATCACTGATTTTACTACCTTTTATTGCAAGTAGATTAATATGTACTCTTACATAATGTTCACCAATGATATGCAGCCCCGAATTAGGAAGAAGTTGGTGAATGTCCGCAACACGTCCATATGTGGAGTTTTCTACTGGCAACATGGCCAAATCTGCTCGCTTTGAGTTTACTGCTTCAATTGCTGATTGAAAACTATTACATGGCAAAACATCTGCCTCAGGATAGGCTTCAAAACAAGCTTGATGCGAATATGCCCCCAAGACACCTTGGAAAGCTATTTTGATACGAGTATTGGACATTTCACGTTCCTCTTAAAATGGTCGTTTAGTCGCGGTTCTACATCTTGCATTGTCACATTGGAAGAGGCTAGAAGGGCAACAGTTAAATTAAAGAATCCAAAGCCTACGGAGAACACAGCTATGGACAATATGGAATTCACAAAAATCACTGGAGCAGTATGTGGGGCTTTATTAATCTTTTTAATGATTAATTGGGCTGCAGAAACTCTTTATCATGTTGAATCTGGCGATAGTGGGCACGGAGATTCACATTCAGAAAGTGCTTCACTTGCACCAGCATCAATCTATAAAGCAGAAGAAGAAACAGAAACTGTTGTTGTCGAATCAAACCTATCAGATCTATTAGCAGTTGCTGATCTTGCCAAAGGGCAAAAGGTATATTCAAAATGTAAAGCTTGTCACAAACTTGCTGACGGAGCTAATGGAACCGGCCCTCATTTATTTAATGTAGTAGATCGTGACATAGGCTCAATTGATGAATTTGGTTATTCAGCTGTTTTGGCAGGGCTTGATGGAAATTGGTCTACAGATGCACTAAATGGATTTTTAACAAATCCAAAAAAATACGCGCCTGGTACTAAAATGGGCTTCGCTGGTATCAAGAAAGATACAGATAGAGCAAATATAATTGCTTACCTTCAAACAATCAAATAATTCAAATTATTCTAGTTTTTTAGGCCGTCCCAATGGGGCGGCTTTTTTTATTAGTATTTAAATGCCTCTTTGTGTTGAGATCTGTTCAAAATCACATAGTATGAAAAAAAATGGAGGCTTTGAAAGAAATGCAACGGTATTTTAAAATAAACAACATAATAGCTTTTAGCTTACTAATCCTATTTGGTAGCATCACAAATGCGGAAGAAATACTTAAAACTCATGGTATTTCGGCTTATGGAGATTTAAAATATCCAGCAAATTATAAAAATTTTGATTATGTTAATCCAGATGCGCCTCAAGGTGGAACTTTAACATTACGCCCTTCAACAGGTGGCTCTACTTTTGATAGTTTTAATAATTATATTTTAAAAGGAGCTCGTGTAACAGGCTTGGGTCTGCTTTCTGATAGTTTACTAATAGCTTCCGCTGATGAACCTGATAGTTCTTATTTGTATATGGCAGAGAGTATGGAATACCCAAAAGATCGCTCATGGGTCATTTTCAAAATACGGCAGGATGCAACTTTTTCAGATGGAAACCCTGTTACAGCATACGATGTAAAGTTTACTCACGATATATTAATCGAAAAAGGTCATCCATTTTATAAAAATGTATTTTTCAAAGATTTTGATGAAATTGAAATATTGGATGATAAAACTGTTAAATTTAATTTTAAAAAAGGCGCAAATATGCGTGATTTGCCACAATATGCTGGCGGACTAGCAATATTACCAAAACATTATTGGAAAGACCGAGATTTTGGTAAATCTGGAACAGACATTCCAGTTGGATCTGGAGGCTATACAATTACTGATTTTGAGCCAGGGTTATTTGTTAAATATTGTAAAATAAAAGATTATTGGGCAAAAAATCACCCCGCAAATGTTGGTACTGGTAACTTTGACTGCATTCGCTATGAGTATTTTAAGGACGGAGATGTGAGTTTTGAAGCTTTCAAAAGTGGGGCTTATTTAGTTCGTGAAGAGAATATTTCAAAAAAATGGAAAACTCAATATGATTTTCCTGCCATTCAAAAAGGTTGGGTAAAGGCTGAACAGCTTCCTGACGGTTCCCCACAGTCGAATCAAGGTATTTGGATAAATTTACGAAAAAACCAATTTAAAAACATAAAAACTCGTGAAGCACTTCAACATTTATTCAACTTCGAATGGACAAATAAAACCGTTTTTTATGATTCATATACTCGCTCAGACAGCTTCTGGGAAAATTCTGAAATGCAAGCTCAAGGCCTTATTGCCAATAATGAACTACGTCTAATTGAGCCATATCGCGATCAATTAATATCTTCTATTTTTGATGATCCAGCTTACATTCCACCTGTTATGAAACAAAATAAGTTTGATAGAAAGGCATTACGAACTGCAAGTAAATTGCTAGAAGAAGCTGGTTGGCTATTAGATAATGGAATTTTAAAAGATAAAAACGGAACTGCATTCAAAATTGAATTCATAGATGACAACGATGATTTCTTACATATTTTATCACCTATCATAGACACTATGAAACGTGCCGGAATAGATGCAAAATTTACGCAAATTGATCGTGCACAAATGATTGAGCGCATGAAGAATTATGACTTTGATGTACTTGTTGCCGGTTATGGTACAAGCTCAAGTCCAGGAGAAGAAATAGCTCAGTTATATGGCTCTGTTGGCATTGAGCAGCTTGGTGGAGCAAACCTATCTGGCTTTGGTCACCCGGCTGTAGACGATTTAATCAAAAAAGTAGGAGGAGCAAAAACGAGAAGTGAAATGCATATTGCAGTACGAGCGATTGATCGAATTTTAAGAGCATATCACATACGTATTCCTAATTGGCATTTAGCAGAAGATCGTTTGGCCTATTGGGACGTGTTTGGTCGACCTGAAATTAAACCAAAATATGCACTTGGTGTAATGGGCACTTGGTGGTTTGACCAAAAGAAATATGATGAGCTCGTATCAAAGGGTGCTTTCAAATAAATGGGCGCATATATTCTTAGAAGATTACTTTTAATAATTCCAACTTTAATAGGAATTATGCTTATTAACTTTATATTAATTCAATTTGTTCCAGGTGGTCCAATTGAACAGATAATTGCTCAGATGGAAGATGGATCTGCAGGTGCAACTGATAGATTCACTGGTGGTAGTGGTGATGACTCAAACAGCCAATCAGAAAATAATGAGTATAAAGGTGCTCGTGGATTACCACCTGAATTAATTGAAGATTTAGAAAGACAATTTGGATTTGATAAGCCTCCCGTAGAGAGATTCCTAACCATGATATGGAATTATATTAGGTTTGATTTTGGTGAAAGTTATTTTAGATCAATAACCATAATTGATTTAATTTTAGAAAAAATGCCAGTGTCTATAACGCTAGGTTTGTGGTCAACTTTATTAGCTTATTTAGTATCAATACCTCTAGGAATTCGCAAAGCTGTTAAAGATGGGTCAGCATTCGATGTTTGGACTTCTGGGATCATAATTGCAGCATATGCAATTCCAGGATTACTTTTTGGCATTCTATTAATAGTCTTGTTTGCCGGGGGATCTTATTGGCAAATTTTTCCATTAAGAGGCCTTGCTTCTGAGGGCGCATCAGATTTTGGATTCTTTGAAAGAATAATTGACTATTTTTGGCATGCAGCATTACCAATTTTAACTTCTACTATTGCTGCATTTGCCACGTTAACTCTTTTAACAAAAAATAGTTTTCTTGATGAAATAAATAAACAGTATGTCATGACCGCTAGAGCAAAAGGCTTAACAGAATTTAATGTCTTTTATGGCCATATTTTTAGAAATGCGATGCTGATAGTTATAAGTGGTTTTCCAGCATTATTTGTTGGAATATTTTTTGGTGGATCATTAATAATTGAGGTTATATTTTCGTTAGATGGACTTGGCCTTCTTGGATATGAAGCAGCTATAAATCGTGATTATCAAGTATTTTTTGCTACCCTTTATATATTTGCTTTAATTGGCTTACTGGTGAAATTACTTTCCGATCTTACCTATATATGGATAGACCCACGAATTGATTTTGGAAGCCGTGAAACGTAATGAAAAAAATATTTAAATCACCACTTTCAAAAAGGCGCTGGCAAAACTTTAAATCTAATAGACGCGCTTATTGGTCTCTTTGGATATTTGGAATAATTTTTGTGTTATGTTTATTTGCAGAATTAATAGCAAATGATAAGCCACTACTTGTTAGCTTCAAAGGTGAATTACATTCCCCTGCATTCAAATATTATTCAGAATTTTATTTTGGTGGTGATTTTAAAACAGAAGCTATTTATCAAGAGATTGAAACACAGTGTTTGATAAAGACTGGTGGCCTTGAAATTTGCCTTGATGAGCCAGAAGAAACAATAACTTCTTTAGGTAATGGTTCACTAGAGTCCTCAAATCAAGAAACATTAAAAGGTTGGATGTTATGGGCACCAATTCCTTATAGCTTTAACACAATTAACTATGATATTGATCGCGCGCCATCTCCACCTGATAATAATCATTTTTTAGGAACTGATGACCAAACTCGTGATGTTGTTGCCAGAATAATTTATGGTTTTAGAATATCTACAATCTTTGGATTAATAGTTGTTTTTTTCAGCTCAATCATTGGAATTGCCGCTGGTGCTATCATGGGCTACTTCGGTGGCTGGGTAGACTTAATCCTACAAAGGTTAGTGGAAATCTGGGATGGAATGCCAATGCTATATGTTATTATAATTATGGCAGCTTTATTTAATATAAATTTTCCAATATTAGTGTTCCTAGTTATTTTATTTAGTTGGACCGGCTTACTTGGCGTCGTTCGTGCAGAGTTTTTAAGAGCACGTAATTTCGAATATACTCGAGCAGCAAGAGCTATGGGCGTGAGCGATACAAAAATAATGTTCCGTCATCTTTTACCTAATGCAATGGTTGCAACACTTACATTCTTACCATTTACAATCACTGCATCAATTGGAACATTAACAACATTAGACTTTCTGGGATATGGATTACCACCCAGCTACCCATCTCTAGGTGAATTAGCGCTTCAAGCAAAAAACAATCTTCAAGCTCCATGGTTAGCATTCTCAGCGTTCATTACTTTAGCAACAATGTTATCTTTGCTAGTTTTTGTTTTTGAAGGTGTTCGAGATGCTTTTGACCCTCGAAAGACATTTAAATGAAACAGATTTTAGCAATAGAAAATCTATCAGTCTATTTTGGTAAAAACAAAGCTGTTAAAAATGTAAGCTTAACAATAAGAAAAGGTGAAACTGTTGCATTAGTGGGTGAAAGTGGATCTGGGAAATCAGTCACTGCACTTGCTACTGTCAGTTTAATTAACCAATCAGCAGACATAACTGGTTCTGTTAAGTATTGTGGAAAAGAAATAATAAATACTTCTAACAAAGATTTGCGCAAAATCAGGGGTAATGACATTAGTTTTATATTTCAAGAACCGATGACTTCTCTTAATCCACTTCATACAATTGAACGCCAGCTAAGCGAGAGTTTAAAACTTCACCAAGGATTAAAAGGATCAAAAGTTACAGAAAAAATATTAGATTTACTTTCAAAGGTTGGGATAGACGAAGCTCATAGAAAAATTTCAAATTATCCTCATCAACTTTCTGGCGGCCAACGCCAACGAATTATGATTGCAATGGCGCTAGCTAATAAACCTGATTTGTTAATTGCTGACGAACCAACCACCGCATTAGACGTAACCATTCAGGCTCAGATTTTAGAATTATTAGCAAACATACAAAAATCTGAAGGAATGGGAATGTTATTTATTACTCATGATCTTAGCGTTGTAAGGCGCATAGCAGATCGTGTTTGCGTAATGAAAGACGGTGAAATTGTTGAGACTGGTGCAACAAATGAAATTTTTAGCTCTCCAAATCATGAATATACCAAAAAACTCTTAAATGCAGAACCTTCAGGTTTTCCAAAACCCATAAAATCAAATGCTTTTGAAATTATAAATATTAAAAATTTAAAAGTTTGGTTTCCAATTGTTAAAGGCCTTTTGAGGAAAGTTGTTGGCAATGTAAAAGCTGTTAATGATGCGAGCTTAAATATAGCACAGGGCGAAACACTTGGAATTGTTGGTGAGAGTGGTTCTGGCAAAACCACATTAGCTTTAGCAATAATGCGTCTTATTTCCTCAAAAGGGCAAATTACGTTTATGGGCAATAAGCTAGACGGACTTACTAATAAGCAATTGAAACCATTTAGACGCGATATTCAAATGGTTTTTCAAGATCCATATGGATCCTTATCACCACGCTTTACAATTGAACAAATTATTTCTGAAGGCTTGGATGTCCATAACTTAGATAAAGGTCAAAACCGAAGGGCAATGGTAGAGAATATATTAATAGAAGTCGGTTTAGAAAAAGATATGATTGACCGTTACCCCCATGAATTTTCGGGTGGACAGCGCCAACGAATAGCAATTGCTAGAGCGATGATACTTAAACCTAAACTCCTTATATTAGATGAACCTACGTCTGCATTAGATATGACAGTTCAAGTCCAAATCGTTAAACTTTTACGTGATTTGCAAATTAAGTATGGCTTAGCATATTTATTTATTAGCCATGACCTACGTGTTATTCGTGCTCTAAGCCACAAAGTAATAGTTATGTATAATGGTAATATTGTGGAGACTGGAACAAATAAAGAAATCTTTGAAAGTCCCAAATCAAATTATACAAAAGAATTAATTTCTGCAGCATTAAATATTAAAATTTAGAAAATCTAGTTTAATAAATTTACAATTGGCTCTTGCCAACTGCCAATAGGCAAAGTAAATCGCCTTTAATGCACCCGTAGCTCAGCTGGATAGAGTACCTGACTACGAATCAGGGGGTCGCACGTTCGAATCGTGCCGGGTGCACCATTTTCATTCTTATTTTCTTAAAAGGAATACTTGTATTACTAAATTTTATAATTTGACAGTTTATCTTTAAAATGTGAATCTAAAAATATTATAATTTAAAAAGAGAAAAATAGGAAAAAATGGCTTCCAGTTTAGTTGATAATATAATTCGGTTAAAATCTATGCTTTCAGAAATGGAGCAAGACTTTGGTTTAACAAGTTTATCTTCAGTAGAAAAAAATGTTTATCTGGCCGCACAAGACATCAAAGCTAAAGATGGATCCGTTGAGACTAAACATATTCTGGAACACAGTTTTACCCAAAGCATGTCACGCCCTACATTCTTTCGTGCATTAAAATCAATTCAAGAAAAAGGATTAATTCAAAATGCACCCGAAAAAAAAGTCGGTCTTTTTATTGTTAATAATATTTAAGTGATTTTATTTAAAAATTTTACAGTAATGTAAGTAAAGTTATTTTTTAAGAACATGTTATTTTAAATGGAGTAAAAAATAAGTGTTATTTTAGTTAATAGAATATTCTAGCACCAATTAAAATTATAAGTTTAATGAAAAAAATCACTCGAGAAACAACTGGAGCTTTTATAATAATAAGTGTTGCTTATATAGCTAGTTACACACTTGTTGCTGGTTTTATAGCACCACTCCAAGGGCTTATTTTACCCACATTTACCACCAGTATTAGTTTATTGTTTTTACCCCATGGAATTAGAGTTTTAGCTGCTTATTATTATGGCTGGAAAGCACTACCTTTATTGTTACCTTCAATGTATTTAATGTGGTTTATAACTGTATATGCAAGCAATATTCCACTACATCCTTTATCACCTTTATTAAGCGGGATCGCCTGTATTATAGCAGTTAAATTTATTTTTAAGAATATTAAGTACATGATAGAAAAAGAATGGAAACTTTTATTGTTTGCAGGCCTGATTGGCTCATTCTTAAATGGATTAAGTCATAGCTTTTTAGTCCATAAAAGTTTCTTAACAACATCACTTATTGGTTACACTATAGGGGATATACTTGGCCAAATTTTGTTAATGATAATGTTTATTTATATACTTAAGTTTATAAAATTATTTAAAAATTGAATATTTAAGAATACTCAGCTCTTCACTAATTGACAGCAACTAGATACCATGTGATATCAACACAAGTGTGCACCCGTAGCTCAGCTGGATAGAGCACCTGACTTCGAATCAGGGGGTCACAGGTTCGAATCCTGTCGGGTGTACCAAATATATTTATAGAAATATTACTCACCTTCATTGAAAACGATCTTGGCAACTCTAAAACATTCAAGTGCTTGTGGAACACCACAATATATTCCAATTACATGTATTATTGCACGAACTTCTTCTTTCGAAACACCATTATTAATAGCACCGCGACAATGTATTTCCCATTCATGCATTTTTCCTAAAGCACCAATCATCGACAAGTTCATCATAGAACGCGTCTTAGGATCAATCACTTCGTCTCCCCAACCAAAACCCCAGCACCAAGCAGTCATTGCTTCTTGAAATGGTCGGGTGAAATCATCTGCTAATGCTAAATTTTTTTCAACATAATCTGCACCCAGTGTGCCCTTACGCTTTTCTAAACCTTTTAAAAATAGCTCTTCATCAAACGTGCTCATGACCCAAACCTTACAGTTAAAATATTTTATCTATTTAATTCACACTTAATTAGAAAGTTAGGCAACAGACAAAACTCCACACCCCAATAAGCCAGCCGCATCATCTGTTATCAAATTAATTTGAAATTTTTCTAATTCTTTAAAATAATGTGTATTTTCTTTGAATGCTTCTTCAAATTTTGAGGTTAGTTTAGCATTAAAGATTGCTCGTGATACACTTCCTGCAAAATAAATACCTCCAAAGGGTAAGTATTGCAAAATTAACTCTCTGGTCATCAAACCTAACATTTCAGAAAATAATTCTAATGTTTGAGTAGCGTAAGGGTCACTTTTTTCCAAGTGTTCTTTTGATATCATTTCTCCAGATTTTATTTTTCCACTTGAAACAACTTTATATAAATCTCTTAAGCCTTTTCCAGAAAACAAATCTTCTACAGTAACAAACTTACATGGGCCTATTTTTTTAAATAAAACTTCTTTTACACTACTTGGTAGAGAGATATGTCCTAGTTCAACCTGTAAACAAACTGGTTTTTCACTTTTATCTTCAACTACAGGACAAACATTAAAACCTGTGCCAAGTCCAACAACTAAATATTGACCATTTTTTCTATTAAAAATTTCAGGCCCTATTATATGCTGTATTCCTTTAGGAGCTAGCTTTTTTAAACTATAACCTAATGAGGTTAAATCGTTAATTAACACAACATTTCCACATTTAGTTAGTATTTTGATTTCTGAGTCAGAAATATTCCAATCAAGGTTTGTGAAAGACGCTTTACCCTCAACGATTGGGCCAGCAATAGCTATTACACAAGAAAAAATTTTTATTTCTTTTTTGTCTCGTAAATATTCTGAAACAACTTCATAAAAAGAATTAAAATTATTATTAAGAAAATTACATATTGACGATTCATTCAAAACTCCATTTTGAACCAATCCTAATCGTGATTGTGTACCACCAACGTCAGCAACTAACGTTATCATTTTCTTATTTCCATTATCAGGACCTTAATTTCAGCAAGATCCAAACATTGGGATCGAAGTTAAATACTTTACCCCAATTAAGATAAAATTCAAGAGTATCTCCAATTTTTCTCTATGATAATATCATAAAAATAAGCTTTTAAAAAAATGCCATATTTAAGTATAGTTTTTAAGATATATGCAAGCTATAGAGGTATTGATATTCAAGAATTAGAATATATAATAAGTGTAAGATTCTAATATCGCATTATTTAGATATGATACTAAATTTAATAAACTTTAATATTAATGAAATATCAAAGTTTAAAATTTACGCTGGAGAAACGAATGAAATACCCCATTGATTTAACCACAAAAGCAGATGTTACTGCCTATTTTGATGAATCAACCAATACAATTACTTATTTAGTAAAAGATCCATCCAGTAACCATTGTGCAATCATAGATAGCGTAATGGACATGGATTATGCAGCAGGTCGAATTACTTATGAAAGTGCAGATAAAATAATAAATGAAATTCAAAACCGTGAATTAATACTTGATTGGATTATTGAAACTCATGTCCATGCAGATCACTTAAGCGCTGCGCCTTATATCCAACTTCAGCTAGGTGGAAAAATTGGTGTGGGTGAAAAGATTATGCTTATTCAGGAAACCTTTGGGAAAATATTTAATGAAGGGACTGAATTTCAACGCGATGGTTCTCAATTCGATGCTCTCTTTAAAGATGGTGATACCTACATGATAGGAAATATGCAGGCTATTACTATGTTTACACCAGGACACACTCCTGCATGCATGGTTCATATGATTGGAGATTCTGCATTTGCAGGTGATACTTTATTTATGCCAGATGGGGGATCAGCCCGCGCAGATTTCCCTGGAGGAGATGCTGGGGAATTATATGATAGCATTCAGAAAGTTCTCACACTTCCAGATGAAACCCGGCTCTTTATGTGTCATGACTATGGGCCAAATGGGAGATCTATTCAGTGGGAAACAACAGTTCTAGAGCAAAAAAATAATAATATTCACGTAGGTAAAGATAAAACTAGAGATGATTTTATTAAATTTAGGACTGAACGTGATGCTCAACTAGCAATGCCAAAATTAATTATTCCTGCTTTGCAAGTAAACATGCGAGCTGGGGAAGTTCCAACTGATAATAATGGAAATAAAGTTTTAAAAGTGCCGGTTAATGGCCTTGAATAGAAAAAGCCTGCAGGAAAACTGCAGGCTTTAGAAATTGAGTAATTTTTATTTTAGTTAGGCACGCTACCTTCAATGCCTTCTACATAAAAATTCATTCCAAGTAATGTTCCATCGTCAGCTGTTTCTCCAGCAGCCAACCAAGCTGAGCCATCTTGTTTGTTAACTGGGCCTGTGAAGCTATGCGTAGATCCACTCATTAATGCTTCTTTCAAAGCTGTCGCAGACGCCTGAACATCAGCAGGAATATCATTAGAGAAATCACCAATGCCAACCATTCCCTCTTTAATACCATCCCATGTAGATGTTGATTCCCAAGTTCCATCCATTACTGCCTGTGTGCGAGCAATATAGTAAGGCGCCCAATCATCAATAATAGAAGACAAGCGAGCTGTAGGGCCAAACTGCTTCATGTCTGAGGCTTGTCCAAAAGCATACATACCTTTTTCTTCAGCTATAGTCATAGCAGCAGGTGAGTCTGTGTGTTGCATAATAATGTCTGCACCCTGTTCAATAAGAGCATTTGCAGCATCAGCTTCTTTAGCCGGATCAAACCAAGTATATGCCCAAACAATCTTTAATTTAACATCTGGATTCACTTTTTTTGCGGCAATATAAGCAGCATTAATTCCACGAATAACTTCAGGAATTGGGAATGATGCTATATAACCAATTGTATTAGTTTTAGTCATGTGACCAGCAATATGTCCAATAACTGAACGTCCTTCATAAAAGCGCGCAGAATAAATAGAAACATTATCAGCTTGCTTGTATCCTGTAGCATGCTCAAATTTCACATTAGGAAATTTCTTTGCTACGTTTATAGTAGGGTCCATATATCCAAAAGACGTTGTGAAAATAAGATCTGCGCCATCTAGCGCCATTTGTGTCATTACACGTTCTGAGTCTGCACCTTCTGGAACTGACTCAACAAACATAGTTTCAACTTTATCACCAAACGCTTCTTCAACTGCCTTACGGCCTTCATTGTGCTCATATGACCAGCCGAAATCCCCAACTGGGCCTACATATACAAAACCAACTTTAGTTTTATCTTCAGCTTGGGCCATTCCACCCAATCCAACGACCAGTGCAGCACCAGCCATAAGTGTTTTTAGCAGCTTCATTTTAATCTCCTTTTTTTGCGAGGCATTAGCGCCTCAATGAATTAAACCTCTTAAGATGAGGCGTGGAAAATTTTGCCTAAAGAGGCCGGCGCATTAACAGATGCACGCGTACGATCCGCAGACATAATAACAAGAACTACGATTGTAACAAGATATGGTGCCATAGAAAGATATGAAACAGGTATGGCAAACCCATTTGCCTGTAAATTAAGCTGTAATATGGTTACTCCGCCAAACAAATAGGCACCAAGTATAAGTCTCCAAGGCTTCCAACTTGCAAAAACAACTATTGCTAGAGCAATCCATCCCGCACCTGCAGTCATACCTTCTGTCCATTGGGGCACACGTATTAATGACAAATAAGCACCACCTAAACCTGCACATGCTCCTCCAAACATTATGGCTAAAACCCTTATGCGTATAACTTTATAGCCTAGAGCATGTGCTGCATCATGATTTTCGCCAACAGCTCTTAAAATTAGCCCTGCTCTAGTAAACTTTAAAAAAATCCAAACTATTAAAACCAAAAACACACTGAAATACACCATAAGATCATGATTAAAGATAATAGGACCAATAATAGAAATATCTGACATTCCAAACCATTCAAATTTTGGAGAACTTGGAGGCTTTATTCCAGAATAACTATGCCCCAATAAAGCCGCCAACCCTAAACCAAAAAGAGTTAAAGCAAGCCCAGAAGCAACCTGATTCGCTAGTAAATATTGTGTAAGAATTGCAAATAGTAATGATAAAATTGCTCCAGAAATTGCAGCAATACAAAAGCCAACAAAAGGGCTACCTGAATTAACCGCAGCTATAAAACCACAGATAGCTCCCATTATCATCATGCCTTCTACCCCAAGATTAAGAACACCAGATTTCTCAACAATTAACTCACCTGTTGCTGCTAAAAGAATTGGTGTGGCAGCAACAATTAAACTGGCAATTAATGATACAACTGAAATATCCATTATTTGGTTATCCTTTTGCCAATTCGTATCTTAAAATTTACCAATATATCCACTGCCAACAAAAAGAATAAAAGCATCCCCTGAAAGACCTGGATTGATGCTTTAGGTAAGCTAAGCTGTGATTGAATAATATCTCCACCAACATATGTCACAGCTAAAAGTAACCCTGCAAATAAAATACCAATTGGATGTAATCTTCCTAAAAAAGCAACAATAATGGCAGTAAATCCATAGCCAACTGGAAATGTGGTGGTTAATTTCCCAGCAGGTCCAGTTAATTCAAACAATCCAGCCATCCCAGCTAAAGCACCTGATAATCCCAAACAGATTGCAATCATCTTATTTGGATTTACGCCTGCAAATTTAGCAGCACGAGGAGCTTGACCAGCTAAGCGAACATTAAATCCAAAAATATGTCGAGTAATTGCAATATAAGCCATAATAACAATTCCTAGAGTTACTAAAACTCCCCAATGGATACCAGTTCCAGACCATAATTCAGGATTATGTGCTGAAGGGAAATCTTGAAAGGAACGGCTCTCTGGGAAGTTAAATCCATCAGGGTTACGCAAAGGTCCAGTAACCATTCCAACAAGAAAATTAAAAGCAACATATACTAGCATCAATGATACGAGTATTTCATTTGCATTAAATTTAATCTTCAAATACGCCGGAATCAAACCCCATAACAACCCACCAATTGAACCCATTAATATCATTAGAGGAAAAACTATAAAGCTATCCATTGGATATAATGCTAAACCTGTAGCACCACCAATCACAGCACCCATTATAAATTGTCCTTCTGCACCAATATTCCAAATACCAGCCCTAAATCCAAATGATAAACCTAATGCAATCATTATTAGAGGTGCAGCTTTTACTAAAATTTGTCCGCGATAATAGAATGCATGCTCACCAAGCAAGGGATCCCAAAAAATCATACGAATGGCATCAAAAGGGTTTTTCCCTAAAAAAACAAAAAGTAACCCTCCAAAAATCATAGTAGCTAAAACCGCAAGAATAGGTGTTAAGCCAATCATTATATTTGATGGGTCAGTTCGTGGTTCAAGTCGCATCATGCTATTTCTGTCCCCCCCATCATTAATCCAATTTCTTCTATTGTTATTCCCTTAGCTGGTCTTGGTTTTGATACTTTACCCTCTGAAAGCACCATAAAACTATCTGAAATTTCCATTAATTCATCTAAATCTTGACTAATAACCAATACACCAGCTCCACCTTCAGCAAGTTCAAGCAATGCCTGCCTAATAAAAGCTGCAGCAGCTGCATCCACACCCCAAGTAGGCTGATTAACAACAAAAACTCTTGGACTTTGTAAAATTTCACGCCCAATTACAAATTTTTGTAAATTTCCACCAGATAAAGATTTTGCACCATTTCGAACTGATGGTGTTCTTACATCAAATTTTTGAACAATTTTTTCCGCAAAAGCGATTGCTCCAGATTTATTTAAAAACCCTCGGCGGCCCAATTTTTGGCGCTGAAATCCAGTCAAAAGTGTATTTTCAGCTAGTGTCATTTCAGGAGCTGCAGCATGACCAAGCCGTTCTTCAGGTGCAGTCAACAGTCCAAGTAATCTGCGTTGTACAGGATTTGATTGCCCTATGAATTCATTTTCCAACTTTATAGAATTTTTATCAGTCAAAGTTTCTCCAGACAAAGCAAACATAAGCTCATCCTGTCCATTCCCAGCCACTCCTGCAACGCCCATCACTTCACCAGAACGTAGATTAAAGGATACATTTTTCAAAGAAGTTCCAAAAGGATCTAATGATTTTAATGTTAACTCATCTACTTCTAATACTGGCATGCCAAAATTTGCTTTTGATTTCTTTGGTGATTTAAGTTTTGAACCAACCATCATCTCAGCCATGCTTTTAGCTGTTTCATTTTTAGGTACACATGTGCCAATAACCTTGCCACGTCTTAATATTGTTGCACGCTCACACAATACCTTAATTTCTTCTAATTTATGTGAAATATATAAGATTGATGTACCCTCATCTCTAAGACGGCGTAGCGTTAAAAACAAAGTCTCTACCTCTTGTGGCGTGAGAACAGATGTTGGTTCATCCATAATCAAAAGTTTTGGATCTTGTAGTAAACACCGAATTATTTCTACACGTTGGCGCTCACCAACTGAAAGGTCTCCTACCAATCTTTTCGGATCTAAACTTAATCCATACTTAGATGAAACTTTTCTAATTTTATCAGATAGTATAATTAAACTTGGTGGGTTTTCCATTCCTAAAGCAATATTTTCAGTTACGCTTAGAGCTTCAAAGAGCGAAAAATGCTGGAATACCATTGCAATACCTGCAAGCCTTGCGGTCCGCGGTTCAGTAGGAGTAAATCCCTTACCTTCCAACCTCATCATTCCAAAGTCAGGCTGAACTAAACCATAAATCATTTTTACTAATGTTGATTTACCTGCACCATTTTCACCCAACAAAGCATGAATTTCACCTTTATCAACTTCAAAACTTATATCATCATTTGCAATAACACCGGGGTATGCCTTAGTGAGGTTATCTAGCCTAATAAGTGTCATATATATTTCCCCAAGAAGTCTTTATTCTAGATACTATTACCAAAATTTAATATTTAAAATAAGTATATATTATATATACCTTAGCTCAGCTTGATATTACTGAAAAGTATTCATTTTAAACAAAAAAGCCCCCGTTAACACGGAGGCTTTTATTCTTGCTTTTTAAAAAATTAATCTTCTTCAGGTAATACCAAGTTTAAAACTACTGCTAAAATTGCTGTAGGAGCAACTGCTGATGTTGCTAATGTTTTCCAAATACCTGGTAGATATTGAACTGCTGATGGAACTAAATTCAGCCCAAGACCAACAGCCAATGAAACAGAGATAATAATCATATTTCTTCGAGACATTTTTACTGATGCAAGCATATTCATACCTGCTGCAGCTACCATGCCAAACATTACAATTACACCGCCGCCAAGCACTGGCAGAGGCATTGATGCAATCAAGGCTCCTACTTTTGGTATTAAGCCACAAACGATCATAATAATACCAGCAATTGTCACAACATGGCGTGACATTATACCAGTCATACCAACTATCCCTACATTCTGACTGAACGATGTGTTTGGTAAGCCACCAAATACAGCAGCTACTGCGGAACCAAGTCCATCAGCATATGTTGCACCTGAAATTTCTTCATCTGTTGCATCTCTACCAGCACCTGCTTTTGCAGTTGCAGATGTGTCACCAACAGTTTCAATTGCAGAAACGATCGACACTAGAGTTACACCAAATACGGCAGCTAAGCTAAATTCAAAGCCGTATGGGAATACAGTTGGAATTTGGAAAAATCCTGCTTTCGCAACAGCACCAAAATTTACCATACCCTGAGCCCATGCAACTGCATAACCTGCAACAAGACCAATTAGAATTGCTGCACTTGATACTAAACCTCTACCCATAAACTTACAAACTAAAGCAACCACAACAACAGTCAGAGCTGCAAACCAATGCATCAATGAACCAAAGCTATCTGCTTCCATTTGAAAATTAGCTGCACCGCCTGCGGCATATTTAATTGCAACAGGAATTAGATATAAACCAATTGCTAATATTACCAAGCCAGTTACCAATGGTGGAAACATAAAGCGAAGATGCTTAATAAATCCACCAAGGAAAAAGTGAATTATACCAGCTATTAAACATGATGTTAAAGTCACGCCTAAACCTTGAGTTGCTGCGATACCTGCAAGAACACCAACAAATGCAAAGCTTGTTCCCTGCATGATTGGAAGTCGTGCACCTATTGGACCAAATCCAACAGTTTGAAATAGTGTGGCTACCCCAGCAAACAACATTGCCATTTGAATAAGGTAGACTTGCTCAGTACCACCAAACGCAAGGCCAGCGGCGCCTGCTACAATTACAGATGGTGTTACATTCGAAGCAAACATTGCTAATACATGTTGAATGCCTAATGGAATTGCCTGCCCCATTGGCGGTGTGACGTTTGGATCTCTCATTTCTTCTGGAGTTCCTGTTATAGAATCTGTCATTTTCTTCCCCTATTTCTTGCACCTGGAAAAGGTACGTTATGTTGTGATTGCCCACAAACTATCTAAGGGATGGCAGAAAAAAACATAAAATCAAGAAAAATCTTATAAACTGTATTCATTATCAAATTTTTCAATATAAACTTTAAAAATAAGATAAAACCAAAAATTTAGTGAATATTATTCATTATTGATTTAAAAATTATTCATTATAATAAAAAAAATTATATTTTTTCTCTTAACATATTAATTTAACAGAGAAATTTATTATAGAAACTATAACATATTTAGAAAATCATAGTTTCTTAATTATATAAAAGATATAACGATTAAATAGCATATTGAATATTTAAGTTACCAAAAAAAAATAGCTTTTTCAAAAAAATAGAATCATTCGAAGCGTAATGTGTTAGATTTATTAGAGAAAATTGCCCTAATATCAGTTCATCAATCTTTTTACCCTTTTATTAACCCGCTCTACTATCATACCCTCTTCTTGATTGACCAGCTTACCATCTGAGACAACACGCTGACCCTCAACAAGTAGATCTCTAACATTAAATGGCCCATTCAAAACAAGTGCTGCAACTGGATCCCATGCTCCTGCTGCCGCAAGGCCAGTAATATCCCAAATTGCAATATCTGCGCGTTTACCTACCTCAATTGACCCTAAATCAGAACGGTTTAAAACAGAAGCGCCACCAAGTGTTGCAACTTCCAAAGCCTCTCTCGCTCGCATAGAATTTGCGCCATTCTTTACTCTTTGTAATAATAGTAATTGTCTTGCCTCTGATAATAAATGTCCAGAATCACTTGACGCTGAACCATCAACGCCCAAACCAACTTTCACTCCTGAATCTCTCATTTCACGTATAGGGGCAATTCCTGATCCAAGCCTACAGTTTGAACATGGGCAATGTGCTACTCCTGTCTTGGTGCGGGCAAATAAATTAATTTCTTCTGTATTTAATTTTACACAGTGCGCATGCCAGACATGATTTCCTGTCCACCCAAGTCGCTCAGCATATTCTCCAGGCCTGCAACCAAATTTTTCTAATGAATATGCGATGTCTTCATCATTCTCAGCAAGGTGAGTATGCAACATAACATTTTTATCTAATGCCATTACAGCAGTATCTCGCATTAATCCTTCCGAAACAGTGAAAGGTGAACATGGCGCCAATCCAACTTGCACCATCGCATTATTAGATGGATCATGTAATTCGCTTATAACTCTTTCAAAATCTTTTAAAATTTCAGATTCTTTTTCAACCAAACTGTCAGGTGGAAGTCCACCATTACTTTCTCCAACTGACATTGCTCCACGAGTAGCATGAAATCTTATACCAATTGATTTAGCTCCATTTATGGCATGCTCCATTTCAACATCATTAGGAAATATATACTGATGATCTGAACTTAAAGAGCACCCAGATAAAGCTAATTCAGCCAGTCCTGATTGAGCAGAGACATACATATCCTCACCCTCCATCCGTTGAAAAATTGGGTAGAGCGTTTTTAACCAACCAAACAGCAAAGCATCTTGCCCAGCAGGCACTCCTCGGACCAAAGATTGAAATAAATGGTGATGAGTGTTTATTAAACCTGGAGTGACAACGCATCCATTTGCATCAATTACTTCATCAGCTGATGTTAAATTATTACCAACCCCTAATATAGAACCATTTTCAATTAAGATGTTGGTACCCTTTAGCTCTGTCCGCTTTGCATCCATTGTAACTATAACATCAGCATTTTTTATTAAGGTCGTTGTTTTTTTCATTGCAGAACCCTTAGCCCAAACGGACAAATTAGTTTAATTAAATAATAATATAATTTAACATTTGTATTGAAATGGAAATACTTATTAAATTTAAATGTTTCCATTTTTTCTAATTTATAACCTAAGGTTCACCTCGAACAGCGCCTTGAGAAGCATTAGTCACTAAAGATGCATAAGCCCGCAATGCACGACTAACTTTACGCTTTCTTTCTTCTACTGGTGCCCAAGCATCTTCGCCTTTAGCAATCATTTTATCTCTTCTATCGTTTAGCTCTTTATCAGATAGAGAAACATTAATTGAGCGGTTGGGAATATCAATTTCAATGATATCGCCTTCTTCTATTAATCCAATATTACCACCTTCTGCTGCTTCAGGAGAAACATGGCCAATTGATAAACCAGATGTACCTCCTGAAAAGCGGCCATCTGTTATCAAGGCACAAGCCTTACCTAAACGCATAGATTTCAAATAGGATGTTGGATAAAGCATTTCCTGCATGCCAGGTCCACCTTTTGGGCCTTCATATCTAATGACAACAACGTCACCTGCTACTACTTCTTTATTCAAAATACGATTAACTGCAGTATCCTGACTTTCACAAACAACTGCTCGCCCGCTAAACTTTAGTATGCTATCATCAACACCAGCTGTTTTTACAACACAACCTTCTTGAGCAATGTTTCCAAATAATACAGCAAGACCACCATCAGTACTAAATGCATTATCTTTACTTCTTATGACACCATTTGCTCGGTCTAAATCTAGTTCGTTATATTCACGTGATTGACTAAATGCTTGAGTAGTCCGAACTCCTCCTGGCGCAGCTAAGAATAAATCATGTGCCGCTTTATTATTTGTTATGGCAACATCCCAATTGTTAATTGCTTGTGCCATTGTAGGGCTATGAATTGTAGAGACAGATGTATCCAATAAACCACACCGATCAAGTTCACCAAGTAATGCAAAAATTCCTCCTGCACGATGCACATCTTCCATATGAACATTTGCTATTGCTGGAGCAACTTTACATAAACATGGTGTAGATCTTGATAAACGATCAATATCATCAACCGTAAAGTCAACTTCTGCTTCTTTTGCCATAGCTAATAAGTGTAATATAGTATTAGTAGATCCACCCATGGTTATATCCACTATCATAGCATTTTCAAAAGCTGCTTTCGTAGCAATACCGCGCGCTGTAAGGTCTTTTTCACCACCTTCATAGTGACGCTTAGTAAGATCTACAATCAACCTGCCAGCTTCGCGAAATAATGCTTCACGTTTTGAATGTGTTGCTAATGTTGACCCATTACCAGGCAGTGCCAATCCTAAAGCTTCAGCAAGACAATTCATAGAATTAGCTGTAAACATACCCGAACAAGAACCACATGTTGGGCAAGCAGCTTCCTCTATTGCTTTAACATTAGCGTCAGACATATCTGGATTTGCAGCTTCAATCATTGCATCAACGAGGTCAACTTTTCGCAATTCACCATCTATATCGACTTTACCAGCCTCCATAGGGCCACCAGAAACAAATACAACAGGTATATCTAACCTTAAAGCAGCCATCAGCATACCAGGTGTAATTTTATCACAATTTGAAATACAAACCATTGCATCTGCACAATGCGCGTTTACCATATATTCAACACTATCAGCAATAATTTCACGACTAGGCAAAGAATAAAGCATTCCATCATGGCCCATTGCAATACCATCATCTACCGCAATGGTATTAAATTCCTTGGCAACCCCACCATTTGCCTCAATTTCACCCGCAACAAGCTGGCCTAAATCTTTTAAATGAACATGTCCTGGAACGAACTGTGTAAATGAGTTTACAACCGCAATAATTGGTTTACCAAAATCTTCATCTGTCATACCAGTTGCTCGCCAAAGCCCGCGAGCTCCAGCCATATTACGACCATGTGTTGTTGTCCTAGAACGATATGGGATCATTATTTTATCCTGTATAAAAGTTATGGATGTAGTTTTGCCAAAAATATGAATTAAATGCTACTAGATTCTATAATTTATAATCATAATCTTGTTGTATTAGTACTTTGGGCAATCATTAGTTGATAATATATACAATAATGAATTAAAGATAAAAAAAAATACCTTTCACAACAATCTTTTAGGAAACAAAATGTCAGAAAATATTAAACTGGAATCACTCTTAAATGACCCAAGCCTTCTAGCAAAAAAAGCATACGTTGCAGGCGAATGGATAAATGCACAAAACGGCAAAACATTTGATGTTATTAATCCTGCTACAGGGGAAATAATTGCTAGTTTACCAGATTTAGATGTTTCAGACGCAAAACATGCAATTGATGCGGCTGCGTTGGCGCAGAAGAAATGGGCTCAATATACAGGCAAAGAACGTGCCGCTATTTTGCGTGAAATGTATAACTTAATGACACTTCATGCTAATGACTTAGGAATTATATTAACTGCTGAGATGGGAAAACCATTAGCAGAAGGAACGGGCGAAATTGCTTATGCAGCAAGTTTTTTTGAGTGGTTTGGAGAGGAAGCAAAACGAATATATGGAGAAACAATACCTGGTCACATGCGAGATAAGCGCATAACAGTTCTCAAAGAACCCATTGGAGTTGTAACATCAATAACCCCTTGGAACTTTCCTTCAGCAATGATTACAAGAAAATTAGCTCCTGCATTGGCAGCTGGATGTTCATTTGTTGGAAGACCAGCAACCGAGACACCTCTTTCAGCTTTAGCTATTGCAATTATAGCTGAAAGAGCTGGACTACCAAAAGGTCTATTATCAATTCTAACATCATCAAAATCTCATGAAATTGGATTAGAGTTTTGTACAAATAATAAAGTTCGAAAGTTAACTTTTACAGGGTCAACTCAAGTAGGAAGAATTTTAATGCGTCAATGTTCTGACCAAATTATGAAACTTTCCCTAGAACTAGGAGGCAATGCTCCTTTTATTGTTTTTGATGATGCAAATTTAGATGATGCTGTTGATGGAGCAATTATTTCGAAATTCCGTAATAATGGTCAAACATGTGTTTGTGCAAATCGTATCTATGTTCAAGCAGGTGTATATGATGCTTTTGCTAAAAAATTAATTGACCGTGTCAAATTAATGACTGTTGGAAATGGCATGGTCCCAGGAATAATTAATGGACCACTTATTGATATGGCTGCTGTTGAAAAAGTAGAAGAACATATTGCTGATGCAGTGACCAAAGGTGCTACAATCGAAACAGGCGGCAGTCGTCATGAATTAGGTGGAACATTTTTTGAACCAACAGTTATTACCGGTGCAAAATCAAATATGTTGATGACTGAAGAAGAGACATTTGGACCATTAGCTCCATTATTTAAATTTGAAAATGAGGAAGACGTTATAGCCGCTGCCAACGATACAATTTATGGTTTAGCATGTTATTTCTATGCCAATGATTTAAGTAGAGTAACCCGTGTTCAAGAGAGTCTAGAATACGGAATTGTTGGCGTAAACACTGGAATAATTTCAACTGAAGTTGCACCCTTTGGTGGTGTGAAACAGTCAGGATTAGGTAGAGAAGGCTCCCATCATGGGATTCAAGATTTCTTAGAGATGAAATACATCTGTACCTCTGTAAAATAATTGTTTCATAAACGACGCCACCCGTGGAGGAATGGATGGCGTCATAACCCAAAGTTTGAATAAACACATCGTTTTGGGAACAATGCTCTCGCTAGAAAAGGGAAAGAACTAGCTTAGAGCTTTGTATACTTTAAAGCCCTATATTAATCAGCTTTTGAGCTTAATTTTTCTTTTATAGATTTTCCGTTGATTGTTGCTGAATTTGAGATTTCAATTTTTCTAGGCTTCAGCGCCTCAGGAACCTCTCGCAAAAGATCGATGTGGAGTAATCCATCTCGTGTTTCTGCTCCTATTGGCCGAACATGATCAGCTAATTGAAACCGTTTTTCAAATGCTCTTTGAGCAATTCCACGATGCAAATAGGTTACTTGATCATTAGAAATTTCAGCTTTTTTTGCAGCAATAACAAGTTGCCCCTCCCTCATTTCAACATTGAGCTCATCGTCACTAAAGCCTGAAACAGCTAATGTAATACGATATTTATTTTCGCCAGCTTTTTCAATGTTATAGGGTGGGTAAGTATTTGTTCCAGTGTCTGCTGTGAGAGCTACATCTAACATACTTGCTAAACGATCAAAGCCAACTGTTGAACGGTATAATGGTGTAAAATCATAATTACGCATGTGCATATCCTTTTCTAAGCGATACGTTATATCGGCCTTCCTTATGGACAGACCAGGTTAGTTTTGGACCCCATTTGGGCATCCGTTTTACAATATACAGCAAGTTATTTTACTTTGGCAAGTAATTTTTAAATTTTTTTACAATGCCTGAACAAAAAATTTATCAATGTATTAAATTTTCTTTAAAAAATTTAATTTCAAGAGGGCTATTTAGCTCAAAAATTTGACTAATTAATTCATCTAATGGTTTCTCAAGCGAAACACCCAATGAAACATCAATATCATCTAATTCTGCTTTAGCAGATACAATTGACGCTATTTTAAATTGATCATCTTCCCAAACAAATATAGGTGCACCAGATGCCCCAAAATCAACTGAACAACTAGTAACAATTATTTTATTCCTATGCTCCAATACATTGCATTCTTTTTTTGTAATAGTTGCTTCAGAGGGGCTTTCAACATAGGAGACAATATTGATATTTTTCTTTTTTATTGGCAATTTATGTAAATAATAAGGTTTGATTCCATTTGCATTCATAGGCATGGAAAGTTCTATTATTGCTAAGTCTGATGAGACAATATCATCACTTAAAACACTCGAAGTTTTATATCTTTTGTGAATAAAAACACGTTTTGCTTGACCATAAGCAGAAGCACCATCGTCGTTCCATCCTGCCGAAAATTGTATCCTATTGGGAGTATGAGCAATTCCAGTATTTTCATTTACAACACAATGCGCAGCGGTAAGAATATATGTATCTGAAATTAATACTCCAGAACATATCCTGTGATTACCCCCAATAATATTAACACGGCCAACACCCGACCAAGCTTGCTTTTGTTCTTTGGTCAAGTATTTATTTGTAATACCTTCAGCCATGACACTGAAACTAAGAAATATAAATATAATCGAAAAAATAAACTTCATTTTTACCCTCTAAGGGTACTTTAAGCATGAAACTAACTATGTCCAAATAGAAAAATCAGAAATATTATCCAAATATTAAAAAATCTTGCTTATAATAATTTAGAAGGCTTTGGCCCTCCAGTAGCCCAATCTAAAAGTTCTGCAGTATGAACTACAGGAACTCCAATTGCAGATCCGATTTGTATCATACAGCCAATGTTTCCAGCACTTATCACATCAGGTTTAGTTGCCTCTAAAGTTTCAACTTTACGTGTTTTAAGTTTTTTAGATATTTCTGGTTGCAGTAAATTATAAGTTCCAGCTGAACCACAGCAAAGATGACTATCTTTAGGCTCCACAACCGTAAACCCAGCGTTCTTCAATAATGTTTTTGGATGTGTTTTTATTTGTTGCCCATGCTGAAGAGAACAAGCAGCGTGATAAGCAACCCGCATCTCAGGGATTGATGCATTTTTTAAACCAAGATCTATCATTATTTCTGATATATCTTTTGCTAAAGATCCAACTATTTTAGCATCGTTTTCTAATGGATCTCCAGCAAACATGTTGCCATAATCTTTAACAGTTGTTCCACAACCACTAGTATTAATTACAATTGCATCTAGACCATCACCGTTTAATTCAGCTATCCAGGCACGGATATTTTTTGCAGCTGATATATGGCTTTGTTTTGCCTTGCCCATATGATGCGTAAGCGCACCACAACAACCTGCACCTTCAGCAACAACCACCTCACATCCATGCCGCCGAAGTAATCTTATAGTTGCATCATTAATATCCGTATCTAAAGCTTTTTGAGCACATCCTGTCATCAAAGCCACACGCTTAACACGAACACCTTCCGCAGGAAAAACTTGAGGTTTATCATTTAAACTTGGAACAGGTATCTTTTTTGGAGCAAAATCAACCATATTTCTAATCTTTGAAGGCATCAAAGGTGATAGAGGTTTTACTAACCTAGCAGATTTCATCGCAAACCGAAATCTCTTATCATAAGGTAAAATTTGAGCTAAAGTTGCTCGCATTATTCTATCAAAAATTGGTCTCTTATAGTTATCTTCAATATACTCTCGTGCGTGATCTACCAAATGCATATAGTTCACACCAGATGGGCAAGTTGTCATACATGCCAAGCAAGAAAGACATCTATCAACATGCTTTACTACTTTTTCATCAGGCTTACGTTGGTTTTCCAACATATCCTTAATAAGATATATACGCCCACGTGGGCTATCCAATTCATCTCCTAGTATTTGGTATGTCGGACAGGTTGCTGTACAAAAGCCACAATGAACACAATTTCGCAAAACTGCATTAGAACGAGCAATTTTTGGCTCTTCCAATTGAGCTTTTGTAAAATTAGTTTGCATTATCCCATAATCCCAACATTTAAGATTTTCCGAGGGTCAAATTTGTTTCTTAAACCCTCTTCAATTTCTGTTATCAAATTATTTTTTAATGGCATTACTTTTGCTCCACCACCATTACCACGTACCAAAGTTATGTGGCCTTGCATTCCAAAGAGATGATCACGTATATTTATATTATCTGGAACTGAGAGGTATATTAGTCCTCCCCCCCAATCATAAAGTGCTTCGGCTTTTATCCCTGATTTTAGTAAAGTATCCATTATTTTCGGACCAGATGTTGGCTTCACTGATAGACGCCAAATAGATGTTTCAGTCTTTGAAAAAGTTGAAACATTACCTATAGAATTCCATAATTCTTTATTTTTTTTTGTATCGGTCACAACACTAATCTCATATTTTGAAAATAATTTTTTTAGTGTCTCAGTTCGATAAGATATAGAGCCTGTAAAGCCTTCAATTCGAATTAAAGTTTCATTATTAAAGTGAGCTGCGCCACTAACATCATTAGGAGAGCCTAATGCTTTACATAATGCTGCAACTCCCTCTTCATCATTCAAACCATGTAAAATTATCGTTGCTGTGGCCTCAGGTTTTGGTAATAATTTAAATGATAGTTCTGTCATAACACCTAGTGTACCATAACTGCCTGCCATTAACTTTACTAAATCATATCCAGTAACATTTTTCATTACTCGACCACCATTTTTAATGATCGCTCCCATTCCATCTACAAACCTTACACCTATTAAACTATCTCGACATGCCCCAGTTTGAATGCGCCTTGAGCCAGAGATATTACAGGCCACAACACCACCTATAGTACTATAACCACTAGACCCCAACAAATCACAGTGGTCCATTGGCTCAAAGGGTAGCTGTTGATTGACTTCATCAAGTGATTTTTTAACCACAGCCAGCGGGGTTCCAGAGCGCACAACTAAAGTAAGTGCAGCAGGTTCTAATAATGTAATTCCCGTTAATTTAGAGGTAGATATATTTTTTTTACTTTGAACATTATTACCTAAATTTTGACGCGTACCACCACCAATAATTCTAATAGGTTCAGAAGAATCTAATAGAAGTTCAGAAAGCTCCACTTCAGAGCTAGGGGAAATCATGCAGCTCGCCGATCCTGAGTGGAAATTAAAGGAAATACTTTTGCTCCATTTAATAGCCATTTTGGATCAAAGACATCTTTTACCTTTAATTGAGCTTCAATATCTTGTTCGCTGTATTGGTCAAACATTAGATCACGCTTCTCAACCCCAACTCCATGCTCCCCAGTCAAGCAACCACCCACTTCAACACACAACCTTAAAATTTCTGCACCCATCTTCTCACAATTCTCAAGATCTCCAGGTTTATTTGCATCAAAAAGTATCAAAGGATGCATGTTTCCATCACCAGCGTGAAAAACATTTCCAACCCTTAGCCCATATTCATCACTTATTTCACCAATCCGCTTAAGAACGTAAGGTAATTCAGATACTGGGATTGTTCCATCCAAGCACATGTAATCACTTATTTGTCCAATTGCTCCAAATGCTGATTTGCGTCCAAGCCAAATTTTAGCACTTTCTTCTTCTGACTTACTCTCACGTAATTCGATTGGATTGTGCTTTTGTGCAATAGCTATAATTTTTGTCAATTGCTCTTCAATTTCAAGCTCTGATCCTTCAACTTCAACTATTAGAAGAGCTTCTGCATCTGGATAACCTGCATTAGAAAAATTTTCACTAGTCTCAATACATAAACGGTCCATAAACTCCATGGCTACAGGAAGAACACCTGACTTAATAATATCAGCCACACATGCTCCAGCCACTTCATTTTCATCAAAAGCAATTAGAACAGGTCTTGCTCCTACCGGCTTACTTAAAATGCGAAGTGTAGCCTCAGTTACAACACCCAATTGACCTTCAGAACCACAAATTAATCCCAATAGGTCAAGGCCTGGAGAGTCTAAGTGGCCTCCACCAATCTCAACGATTTCACCATCCATCATCACCATGGTTACACCCATCAAATTATTTGTAGTAACACCATATTTTAAGCAATGTGCACCTCCAGAATTCATTCCAATATTTCCTGCAATTGCACAAGCAAGTTGGCTACTCGGGTCTGGAGCATAAAAGAACCCATCTTCCTCAACAGCTCCTGAGACCGAAAGGTTTGTTCGGCCAGATTGAACCCTAATTAATCGATTATCATAGTCAGTCTCAAGAACGTCATTTAGTTTTGCTACTCCTAAGATAACACAATCCGCCGTTGGCATAGCTCCACCCGCAAGTGATGTTCCAGATCCTCGTGGTACTACAGGAACACCTTCCTCATGGCATATTCTGAGGATATCAGATACTTGTTTAGTAGTTTCCGGAAGAACCGCTATCATAGGTAAGCACCGATATGCTGTTAATGCATCACACTCATATGCTCGCGTTTCATTCTCTTCAGATATAACTGATTCAATTGGCAAAACTTTAGCTAAACGTCGTACTATGTGTGCTTTTTTATTTAATACAGCGGCACTAGGTGTTGGCATATCCATTTTAAGTATCCTTTTGTTATTGGTAAAATAATATTACCAATTATAAAAAGCAAGTGATTTCTAAAAATTACATTTAATAGTAGTATAATTACGATACTTAATAACAATCTAGATTTATTAATGAAATAATTTATCTATACTAATAAAACTTTACACAGTCCTAATATAAATATTTATATAAAAAAAATATATACTAACGAAAAATTAAATGAAAAAACCAATTAAGAAAAAAAATTCAGACAGCATAGTTCAAGCAGCTATGTCTGCATCGAAAAAAGGCCCCCCACCTGTACACCTCTGGAACCCACCATTTTGTGGAGACTTAGATATGCGGATCGCACGAGATGGAACTTGGTTTTATTTGGGAACACCAATTGGCAGAGCACCCTTAGTAAAACTATTTTCTTCTATTATTAGAAAGGATGGGGATGATTACTTTCTAGTAACCCCTGTAGAAAAAGTTGGAATTATTGTTGATGATGCGCCATTTGTCGCCGTTGATTTTGATGTTGAAAATAAAGGATTAAACCAAATAATTAATTTTCGCACTCACGTAGGTGACGAGGCAATCGCTAGAAAAGATAATCCTATTAGAGTTGTTCGTGATAAAGAAACAGGCGAGCCTAGTCCATATATTTTAATTAGAAAAAATTTAGAAGCATTAATAGACCGTAAAAGTTTTTACAGGCTCATTGAACTGGGCTCTATCCAAGATTTTGAAGGAACTAATTGGTTTGGAATACGCTCAAGTGAAATATTTTTTCCAATTATTCCAGAAGCTGAATTAAATTAAAAAGTTATAATTTTTATTAATATCTAAGATAAATTACATCCCAGATATTAATAAAGTGCTATTAACTAGCCTTTGTCCAAGGGCCAAAATCTTTACCAGCCTCAACAATTTCATACATTACACATGGTTCGTCACCAACAACCCAACCGTCATGCCCAGGGGCGAAATAATAAGCATCTCCAGGCCCAACTTCAATTTTTGAACCATCATCATGTGAGCAACCTAGGCGACCTGAAATAACAACACCGACATGGCCTGCCTGACAACTATGTCCACCAACGGTTGGCTTAATACATTCTGACCATACCCAACCTGGTTGAAGAACTAATTTTGATGCATTAATATTTCCTAATTTTACAATATCCACCCTTGCTTTTGGTGGCATCTTCACTTCATCAGCATCATCAAAGTTTTTTGAATATAAATTCGACATTTTTTTCTCCCTAAATTAATTAAGGTGTTAAATATCTAAGGCTTTTGTCAAATACAGCTTTAAATAAAACAATCTCAATAAAATCTTTCCCCATATCGAAAAGATATAAACTAACAATTATGGTAAATAAAAAAAATTCTCATACAAGAGTTAAATAATATTAAAATTTATTTTTGAATTAATGCGCATCTGCCCAATTGTCACCAAAACCAGCATCAACAACTAATGGAACATCAAGTTTAACAACTGGCTCACTTGCTTTTTCCATTATATTTCTTACAACTTCTGTAGTTTCATTTAGAGCATCTTTGTTAACTTCAAATATCAATTCATCGTGCACCTGAAGCAACATTTTAGCTGGTAAATGTGCAATAGCATTAGGCATTCGCACCATTGCACGCCGAATAACATCTGCTGCAGTTCCTTGAATTGGTGCATTTATAGCTGCTCGCTTTGCAAAACCTGCTTGAGGTCCTTTTGCATTAATTTCACTAGTATGAACTTTTCTACCAAATAAGGTTTTAACATATCCATTTTCTTTGGCAAAACTAACAGTTTCATCCATATAAGCTCTAATCCCTGGAAACCTTTCAAAATATGTATCGATAAACGATTGTGCTTCTTTTCTGGGTATACGCAGATTTCTAGCAAGCCCAAACCCACTTATACCATAAATAACACCAAAATTTATTGCCTTTGCTTGGCGCCTGACCATTGGATCCATATTCTCCAATGGGACATTAAACATTTGCGATGCCGTAAGTGCATGAATATCTTGGCCTTCATGAAACGCTTGTTTAAGAGTATCAATTTTTGCAATATGTGCCAAAATACGAAGTTCAATTTGGCTATAATCAAGGGAAAGCAAGACATTGCCTTCTTCAGCAATAAAAGCTTCACGAATTTTTCTACCCGCTTCAGATCGAATTGGTATATTTTGTAAATTTGGATCAGTTGAAGACATGCGCCCAGTTGATGCACCTGAAATTATATATGATGTGTGTACTCGCCCAGTATTTGAATTAATATGACCTTGCAAAGCATCTGTATAAGTACTCTTTAATTTGGACATTTGACGCCAATCAAGCACTTTAACAGGTAGCTCGTGACCTTCTGATGCCAAATCCTCTAAAACATCTACGCCAGTACCATACGCACCTGTTTTACCTTTTTTTCCACCTGGTAATTCTAATTTATCAAATAATATTTCACCTAATTGCTTTGGTGATCCAACATTGAAAGATTGACCTGCTAGATTATATATTTCTGCTTCAAGTCCAGACATTGATTGTGCAAAGTTATTAGACATTCGGCTTAATGTATTTCGATCAACCTTAATGCCATTCATTTCCATTTTAGCCAATACAGGTATAAGAGGTCTTTCCAATGTTTCGTACACTTTAGTCACATTGCTCTCATGCAACATTGGCTTGAATAGTTTCCAAAGTCGAAGCGTAATATCAGCATCTTCAGCAGCGTACTTAACTGCATCACTGATAGATACTTTATCAAATGTGATTGCAGATTTTCCTGAACCCAACAAAGTTTTTATGCTTATAGGTTTGTGATCCAAATATCTCTCTGAAAGGTAATCCATACCATGATTATGCTTGCCGCCATTTATAGCATACGAAAGTAACATAGTATCATCTACAGGTGCTAAACTAACATCGTATCTTGCAAAGATTTTTGTGTCATATTTAATATTTTGACCAATTTTTAAAATTGAAGAGTCTTCTAAAACAGGACGCAAAATTGTTAATGCTTCTTTGAGTTTAATTTGGCCCTCACAAAGTGATGCTCCACCAAATAAATCATCTTCACCATTTGTATGACCAAGTGGGATATAACAGGCTTCACCAACTTCTACAGACAAACAGATACCAACTAAATCAACAATCATGTCATTTAAACCAGTAGTCTCTGTATCTACAGCTACATAGCCACGTTGATATATTTTTTCAATCCAACGGTTTAACCCATTAATATCATTAATTAACTCATATTTATCTGAAGTTATAGGAATATATTCTGCATCAATAATTTGATTTTTATTTATGTTTTTGTCTACCAATATTATTTCAGGAGCATTTACACCAAGCTTATTTGCTATTCGTGCAGACATGGTTCGGAATTCCATTTCAGAAAGGAATTTTAATACAACTTCAGGATCAGGAGCTTGAACTTCAAAATCGTCTAAAAGACAATCCATTTCCATATCCGTTTTAAGCGTAACTAATTCACGACTTGTCCGAATTTGATCTGCATTTTCAATTAATGTCTCTCTCCGTTTAGGTTGCTTAATTTCAGAAGCGCGCTCTAAGAGGCTATCAAGATCTCCATATTCATTTATTAAAAGTGCTGCTGTTTTTACGCCAATACCTGGCGCACCAGGTACATTATCTACGCTATCTCCAGCTAATGATTGAACATCAATCACACGATTTGGACCAACTCCAAATTTTTCCTCAACTTGCTCAATTCCAATACGTTTATTTTTCATAGCGTCAAACATCTCAACACCATTACCAACGAGCTGCATCATATCTTTATCTGAAGAAACAATAGTAACATGTCCTCCTGCATCACGAGCTTTAATTGCTAGAGTTGCAATAATGTCATCAGCTTCAAAACCTTCCTGCTCAATACAAGCAAGCCCAAATGCTCTTGTTGCATCTCTTGTAAGGGGAAATTGTGGCACTAGATCCTCTGGAGCAGGGGGCCGATTCATTTTATATTCAGGATAAATGTCAGATCTAAATGTTTTTCCTTTTGCATCAAAAACAACAACTAAATGAGTGGGTGCATTAGATCCTTTTTGGTCTTCAATAATTTTAAACAACATATTGCAGAAACCGCTAACAGCACCAACAGGCAATCCATCAGATTTACGAGTTAAAGGTGGCAAAGCATGATAAGCACGAAAAATAAATCCAGATCCGTCAATTAAGTGAAGGTGATGACCTTTCCCAAACTCCACTATTTAAGCACCTTTATCGATATGGTTTTTTTTAATATATTTACAATCACAATATGGGCACTCAATCCAACCTTGTTCTTCTGAGATTTGTAGCCATACCCGAGGGTGACCACCAATACCTCCATCGCAAGCTACTCGAGATGATGTCACCTCTTTAATTTCTTTTGCCTCTTTATTCATTATTCTTTCCTTAATAATAATTACATTATGTAGCCAACGATACTTTACTAAAAATATTCATAGTTGAATCATTTTACCGCAAGAGCTACCGCCTAAAATATGCACGTGAAGGTGTGGTACATCTTGGATGCCGTGTTGACCACTATTTGCGATCATTCTGAAACCATCGCCTCTATCTATTGATATATCAAGCAAATCACACACTTTTCCTATAGATTGTATATATCCAATTATTTCTTCATTTGATGCTTCTTTAGAAAAATGATCAAAGCTAACATATTTCCCTTTAGGAATTATTAAAACATGATGAGGGCGTTGTGGATTGATATCTCGAAATGCTAGCGCATGTTCATTTTCAAAAACTGTATCATTTGGAATTTCACCGCGTAAAATCTTCGCAAATATATTTTGATTATCATATTTATAGGCCATATTTTAATACCTTTTTTAGCTTTTACAAATCAACATTATTCTAATCGCATCGCTTTCTAAAGCTTATTAATTTCAAATAAATCCTGCAAACTAGTTTGAGGGCGTGCACCCATACTCGAAATTACTTCTCCTGCAGAAATATTACCCATTTTTCCACAAATTTCTAATGATTTACCTTGTGATAAACCCGCTAAAAACCCTGCTGCAAACAGATCTCCTGCTCCAGTTGCATCAACAAGATTAACTGGATTAGACGGGACATGAATAATTTTACCTTTGTTCGCAATATAAGCCCCATTAGCACCAGCAGTACAAACTAGGGTATCTACATATTTCGCACCATTAATAATTGAATCTTGTAAGTTTTCGCCTCCATACATTGCTAAAACTTCGTGTTCATTACAAAAGAGCATGTTTATATGATTGGCTATTAAATCATGAAATGCATCTCGATGGCGATCTACACAAAAAGGATCAGATAAGCTAATCGAAGATTGACCGCCTGCTTCATTACATAATTCTACAGCTCGAATAAATGCAGCCTGGCTTTCTGGACGATCAAATAAATAGCCTTCAAGGTATAACCAATCTGTATCTGCCATTAATTTGGGGTCAATATCTGATACACCCAATTGGTTTGCCACACCTAAATAAGTACTCATTGATCTTTCACCATCAGGACTAACCAATATCATGCTTCTGCCAGTTTCATCAACAGAATCAATACTAACCATTGGCGTATCAAAATCTGCTCCTTGTGCACGTATATCATGAGCAAAAATGCGCCCTAATTGGTCATCCTTAACTTTTCCAATAAATGCCGTTTTTATTCCAACTGAAGCAATTCCTGCAATCGTATTCGCCGCAGATCCTCCTGATATTTCGACACTTGCATTCATAGCAGTGTATATTTCATTAGCCCTAGAAGTATCAATGAGTTGCATTATTCCCTTTTCAATTCCTTTGGCACTTAAAAATTCATCACTGCATTTAGCTAAAACATCAACAATCGCATTGCCTATTCCAACAACCTTACAACTTTTATTCACTAATCTTTTCCTCAAATTGACATAAGTCTTTTATAATACAATTCATACAAACTGGCTTGCGGGCCTTACACGTGTAACGGCCATGTAAGATCATCCAATGATGAGCATGATGTTGAAATTCTGCTGGCACATGGTCTTCAATTGCCCTCTCAACGGCAACAACATCTTTACCTATTGCAACTCCAGATCGATTCCCAAAACGTAAAATGTGTGTATCTACAGCCTGGGTTGGTTGTCCAAACCACATATTTAAAACGACATTTGCAGTTTTTCGCCCAACACCAGGCAATCCTTCAAGCGCCGCTCTAGATGAAGGAACAATACTATTGTACCTTTCAATTAATAGTTCGCTCATTTTAATTACATTTTTGGCTTTTTGGCGATATAGTCCAATTGTCTTTATGTATTCCATAACGCCGTCTACACCCAAGGCAATCATTTTTTCTGGGGTATCTGCAATCATGAAAAGTGCGCTTGTAGCTTTATTAACACCTACATCAGTTGATTGGGCAGACAAAGCAACAGCTACAACTAGTGTATATGCATTTACATGATCAAGTTCACCCTTTGGTTCTGCTTCATGTTCACGAAAACGTGAAAAAATTTCATATATACTTTGATAATCTAATTGCTTTGGCATCCTTTCTTTTGTCATTAAAATACACTTTTGCCAAGTAAAGTATTAAAATAACATATAGCTAATTATCAACTTTTATACCAAAATGAAAAAATGAAAAAATCAAATATAAATCAAGACCTACCAAGTTTAGAAATCGAACAAGAAATTCTTAAAAAAAAATTAATAAATCATGAGTCAATGGCTCAAAAAAGGCAGTGGAAAAATATAAACTTAATATTTGAAACACCCACTGATCATACTTTTAAAATAGTCTTTGGCTGGTTCAAGAGCCCATATGGCCCAATGCTTTTGTCATCTACAGAAAAAGGTATTTGTGGTTTGGCATTTGCAGATGAATATGGGGAAAAAAAGACAATCTCAAAAATGTTTGAATACTGGCCAAATGCAAATTTTCAACAAAATGACGATGCACTGGTTTCTCAATCAAGATCAATTTTAGAACATAAAGACCCGTTAAATATTCATATGATTGGAAGCCCTTTTCAAATTAATGTTTGGAAAACACTGCTTAAAATTCCAACTGGAAGTGTAACAAGTTACAGTGATATTGCATACCAATTAAAAAGACCAAAAGCTGTACGTGCAATTGCCTCAGCAATTGGGAGAAATCCAATATGTTGGTTAATCCCATGTCACAGAGTAATAAGAAAAACAGGTAGTTTAGGTGGTTATCGGTGGGGATTAAATATTAAAAATAACATTTTAAAAACAGAATTTTGAAAATTTATTATTTATGTAGAAACTTTTCAAAAAAGTTAGTAAAAATAGTTTAAATTTATATATTAGATGAGGATCAATACTTTGAATAAATCATTTAAAACGATATCAGTTTTATTATTTAGCCTGTTCAGCATACTTGCATGTACAGAAAACCCTTACAATGCAAAGCAAGGTGCAATAATTGGAGCTACTGCAGGAGTAATGTCTGGCTTTCTAACTGGCGATGATAGCAATGGAACATTCAAGCGCGCATTAGCCGGTGCAGCCTTAGGAGCAGCAATTGGTAATGAATTAGATATTCAAGAAGAAGAATTACGAAAAGAATTAGAAGGTAGTGGTGCACTAATTGTAAATACGGGTGACCAGCTGATTGTAACACTTCCTGAAGCAATTACGTTTGATATTGATAGCTCTAAAGTGCGGTATTCATTAGAAGATTCAATCGTAAGATTATCAAAAAATTTGAATAAGTACCCAACCACAAGTGTTGAAATAATTGGCCACACAGATAATGTAGGTGACCAAGATTACAATCAAAAACTTTCAACACGTCGAGCAGAAAGTGTTTCTACAATTTTGGCTCAAAATGATGTCTCTAGATCACGAATAAAAGCATATGGCCGAGGTGAACTAGAGCCTGCAATGTCAAATGAAACCTCAAAAGGGCGCGCTTCAAATCGCAGGGTAGAAATTGTAATTACACCTGCACCTGATAAAAATGCAGAATTACCAAATGTAGGTTTAAGCTTTTCAGTACGATTATAAATAAATGATTAGCTTGTCTCGCTTTTAAATTGGCAATACAATTTGCTAATCTGGAGGATAGTATGCCATTTCAAAAAATAGAGCTCGACCGAGTTGCCGAATCAGTCATAACTCAGATTGAACAACTGATTTTAAGGGGCATTATTAGGCCTGGGGAACGCTTACCATCAGAACGGGATCTTGCAGAAAAATTAGGTGTTTCTCGGCCTTCACTTCGAGAAGCTATATCATCTCTTCAAGAGAGAGGATTACTTACAACAAAGGCAAATTCTGGCATCTTTGTTGCTGACCTCTTAGGGTCACCGTTTGCACCATCTCTTACAGAATTATTTTCAACTCATGACGAAGCAGTATTTGACTATATTTCATTTAGAAGTGATCTTGAAGGTATGGCTGCTGAGCGCGCTGCAAATTTAGGCTCTGAAACAGATTTAAAAGTAATAAAAGCTATCTTTAATAAAATGAAACTCGCTCATGATAAAAAAGATGCCCTTGAAGAAGCTACTTTAGATGCACAGTTTCATATGGCAATCATTGAAGCTTCACACAATGTTTTTTTGCTTCACATGGTTAGATCAATGTTTGAAATGCTTAAAAAAGGTGTGTTTTATAATCGTCAGGTTATGTTTAGCAGACATACAAATCGCAGTAATCTTCTCGAGCAACATAAAACTATTTGCAATGCTATTCAAAGCAGAAATGCAAAAGCTGCCCGCAAAGCAGTTGAAGAGCATATGGATTTTATTAAAAATTGCATGCAAGAGGTGAATAAATCTCAAGCAAACGAAGAGATTGCTAAACTTCGCCTTGAGCATACAAGAACAACATAACATATTGTAAGAAAGCCTTATTCTCTATTTTAGAAAATAAGGCTTAAAAATTACTAATTTTAATGACTAATAATTAATGAAATTTTCCATTCACATCTTTAATGGCAGATTCTATTAAATCATTCGCATGAGATGTATTCATGCCAATAGATATTACATCCTTTGCAGCAGCAATTGCTACAGTTACAGCCGTATCTTTAACTTCTTTTATTGCCGCTATCTGCGCTGATACAATTTGCTCTTCAGCCGCAGCTAATCTGCGCTTTATTGAAGCATTCAAGTTATCTTTAGCAACTAATGCGGCCGCTTTTGCTTCTTCTTTTGCATTAGCAACGATTTGATCAGCTTGATTTTGAACTTCTTTTTGTTTGCGTTCATAATCAGCCAATATGCTTTGCGCATCTTCTCTTAAAGATCTTGCTTCATCGAGTTCAGATTTGATGCCTTTTGCTCTTTCATCCAACATTCCATTTAATTTTCCAGGAACTTTTAAATATACAATCACTCCTACAAATAGCAAAAATGCTAAAAGTACTACAAAATTAGTATTGCTTAATGATATAAATGGTCCTGAAGCAGCAAATACTGGGTTTCCCAATAAAGCTATAATTAATGATAAAATAATACGCATTAAATCAACCTTTCAATCTTGCAGCTACTGCCGCTTTAATTGTTTTTGTATCAGCAGCTTCTGGAAGAATAGCATCTACAATATTATTGGCTGTTGCATTAGCAACCTCTTCAACAGATTGAACCGCGCTATCTTTAATGGCACTTATTGCCTTCTCAGACTCAGCTGCTTTTGCAGCAATCTCTAAATCAGCTTTTGCTATAGCTTTATCCAGAACTTTTTGCATCTCAACTTTAGCTTCATTAACTATATCATTTGCTTTCGCACGAGCGTCAGCTAGAGCTTTATTATAAGTATTTTCTGCCTCTACAGCAGATCTTTTCATTTCTTCAGCTTTATCAAGATCGCGCTGGATTGCACCATGACGTTCTGACAGAACTGTAGCAATACGAGGCAATGCTACTCGACTTAAAATAAGATATAGGACAACTAATGTTACACATAACCAAAATATTTGATTTGGAAATGTACTAAAGTCCAACTGAGGCATGCCTGGTGCAGTTTCTGCTACGCCTTCTACTTTATCAGCCATATTGTTGCTCTCCAATTAGGGAAACGAGTGAGGTAAACCTCACTCGCATTTTTTAGTGCAAACGAATTCGCACAATCTTTATTTGCTTAAACAGCAAACATTAGTAGAAGCGCTACTAGGAATGAGAAAATGCCCAAAGCTTCAGCAAATGCGATACCGATAAACATTGTCGCTGTTTGACCTGTAGCTGCAGACGGGTTGCGCAATGCGCCAGATAAAAAGTTACCGACCACATGGCCAACACCGACGGCTGCGCCGCCCATGCCAGTACATGCGAGGCCTGCGCCAATATATGCGCCCATTTGTACGATGTCGCCTTCCATATTAAATCTCCTTACGATTAGTGTGTTTTAAGTTTAAGTTTAAGTTTAAGTTTAAGAGTAGATTAGTGATGCGGGTGCAATGCATCCTTCAGATACACGCAAGTTAAAATTGCAAAGACATAAGCCTGAATGAAAGCTACCAGTACTTCGAGTGCATATATTGCAGTAATTGCCACAATGGCAAAGGGTGAGATCGCAAGCACTGCCGCAAAAGCAGCAAACACTTTGATCACAGCATGACCAGCCATCATGTTGCCGGCTAGACGAATAGAATGGCTGAGCGGGCGAACGAAGTACGAAATTACTTCAATAAGAGCCAGGATTGGTCGTAGAGGCAAAGGCGCCGAACTAATCCAAAATACACTAAGGAAGCCTAGCCCGTGCTTTGCAAAACCTAGAATCGTAACCGATAAAAACACCCCCATCGCTAATACGCCCGTTACTGCGATGTGTGACGTTGTGGTAAATGCCATTGGCAATAAACCAAGAAAATTAGAAAAAACAATAAACATAAATAATGTCATAATATGTGGGAAGTACCGCACACCATCTTTGCCAGCTACATCTTCGATCATCCGGTAAATAAAACCATATGCCAATTCGCCAACAGATTGTATGCGATTAGGGATCATTGCGCGTCGAGATGTTCCCAAAACTAACAATGCAAATATTGCAAGAAGTGTAAGCCCCATCCAAAGTGTGACGTTTGTAAAGCTGTACCAATGAACTGGCCCATCACCAAATAGCGTTTTAATTTGGAACTGATCCATAGGATGGAAAACTAAACCGTTACCTGCTTCTTCTTTTGCCACGCTAATGTTCCTTCTACTTAAAACGATTATTTTTTAATCGTCACTATCATCCATATTTTTTATTGATAGATCATCACTATCAATAACTGTATCTTCTGTCTGAACTTCCTGTGCGGTTCGCATCATAGTGCGTACACCGGCAGCAAAGCCTAGAATTGTAAAAATAATCAAAAACAAAGGCAAAGTGCCAAGTAAATGATCTAAACCATAACCTATACCGAGCCCCATGAGCATACCCACAACCAACTCAATAACCATTCTCCAACCCAGATGGGCACCTGAATAATGGTCTTCATGCTTAGCCTCTTTTTTAGAGACACTTTTCTTAGCATTTAACCTATCATTCAAATCAGAAAGACGTTTGGGGTCGATTTTATCAGCCATAAACACCTCATCTAGGAACAAAGGACAGTTTGAAGTGTAATAGAATGCAAGTAGGTTAGTGTCAACGAATTTAGGTACTTTATAAAAGTACATATCCTACTGAAAATAAACAGTTTTTTAATAAATTTTTCACAAAAAAATTATAAACAAAAAATTATAAACAAAAAATACCATAAATCTATTATTCAACCTTTTGGTTAAGTAATAAAGAAACTTAAATTATTAAAATAATTTAAGAGTATTTAATCAACCAGTTAGTTGACCTTTATATTCAATAAAAGATAGAAATTATTATGAATAATAATCTTGATAAAATATTTGCAGCCCTTGGCGATTCTACTCGTAGGGAAATACTAATTATGTTACTAGAAGATGATATGGCTGTAACAGATGTTGCAGAGCCTTTTGATATATCATTAGCTGCAATATCAAAACACCTACAAATCTTATCCAAATCTGGATTAATTGTTCAGGAAAAAAGAGGCCGGGTAAAATGGTGTAAACTTCAAATGCATGCAATGCGCGATGCGGCAATCTGGATGGAAAGCTTTGGCCAATTTGAACAATTAAATTTTGATGCCTTTGAAATTTTCCTTAAACAAGAAAAAATATTACATAAATAAATAATTACTTTGGCAATGAGCCGTTTAAAACATATTCAAGGATTTGAGATACCTGTGTAGGTGTTTCAACAACTGCAAGAGCTGCTGCATCAACTTCTTTTAATGGGTGTTGATGTTCTCCCTGATGCATGACGATTAAAGATTTTCCTAAAGCATAGGCTTGCCCTGCATCGAATGCTGCATTCCATTGTTTATATTTTTCACCAAATCTTACAACAACAATATCTGCATCATCAATTGCCTTACGTGTTCTAATTGCATTTAATTTTGCACTTTTAGTATCATGCCAAAATTTATTTTCTTCTGAGCCCATTATAATAACACCGCAATCATCAGATGAACCATGGTCAGTTACTGGTGAGGTAAATTCTACATCTAAAGCTTTACATCCTGATATTATTTCTTCTCGCCAATTTGTATGAATTTCACCTGCTAAATAAACTTTTAATTTCATATTACCCTCTTAAAGCCCCACCAGTTGCTTTTGTTACTTTTTCAATAATTTTTTCAGATACAGCTTCAATTTCTTTATCTGTTAGCGTAGTTTCTTTTGGCTGTAACTTTACAGTAAATGCAACAGATTTTTTTTCAGGTCCCATTTGCCCTTCAGCTTTAACTCCATCGAATACATCAAAGACATAAGCATCAAATATTAAAGATTTATCAGCTCCTTTTGCTGCATTTAATATAGTTAATGCTTCTACAGAATTATCTACAACAAAAGCAAAGTCTCTATCAACAGTTTGCAGGTCACTAGTTTTCAAAGCTGCTCTTGTTGTTGTTTTTTTCTTTGGAAGTGGTGGATTTTCTAGATGTATTGCAAATGCAACCGCCGGACCTTTTATATTAAATGCCTCAACAACTTTTGGATGTAATTCCCCAAAAGCACACATAATATTTTTAGGCCCTAGAGAAAGTTTACCTGATCTACCTGGATGCCACCATGCTTTAGCACCACGCAAAACCATTAATTTTTCTGGTGCTCCTATCGCTGATAAGACAGCCTCAGCATCTGCTTTTGCATCGAAAGCATCAACTGCACGCCTGACACCATAAGCATCGCGTGGTCCAGTATGCCCAACAAGTAATCCTGAAGCTAATAATTCCTGCTCTTCAGGCTCTCCGCCATGAAATACTGGCCCTACTTCAAATAATGCCATATCCATAACGCCTCGAGCTTGATTGCGTTGTGCCGCTTGCAATAATCCTGGCAATAATGACGGACGCATATGGCTCATTTCTGATGAAATTGGGTTGCCAATCATAACATTATCAGATCCACCACCAAAAAGCTCAGCAGATACACGATCAATAAATGAATATGTAACACATTCATTATATCCTAAAGCTGCTATAGTTCTTCGAGCCATAGCTTCTCTACGCTGCATTGGAGTTAAAATTGGTTTTGGGACACCATCAGACAAACGTGGGAGAGGAACACCTACAAGCTTTGTTAATGAAGCTATTCGTGCAACTTCTTCAACTAGATCAGCTGAACCAAGTATATCTGGGCGCCAACTTGGCACATAAGCCTGATCCCCTTTAATAATAAATCCTAAATCTGTTAAATATTTAATTTGCATTTTAGCAGAAATTTCCATTCCAACCAAAGATTCAACCCTATTAGTATCCAGGGTATATGACCGCGAGACATCTGGAACCGAACCAGCAGTTATAAGATTGGATGCTTCTCCTCCCCCAAATTTTTGGATTAATGCAACAGCATGATCACATCCACTTATTGTAAATAAAGGATCAACACCTCTTTCAAATCTATATCTAGCATCAGAATTAATCTTTAATTTTCTTCCAGTGATTGCAATTTTTGTAGGATCCCAATACGCACTTTCAACAAATACATTTACAGTATTTTCATCACATCCAGTATTAAGCCCACCCATAATACCAGCAATACTCTCTATTCCGTTATCATCTGAGATAACCATCATATCTTTTTGCATTACGTATTCTTTGTCATCCAACGCAGTGATAGTTTCACCACCTTTAGCTTGATGAATACGTAAATTTCCAGAAACTTTATCCATATCAAATACATGGAGAGGCCGGTTACGGTCATATGTATAATAGTTCGTGATATCTACTAATAGTGATATTGGGCGCAAGCCAATTGCACGTAATGCAGTCTGAAGCCAATTAGGACTTGGACCGTTTTTTACACCTTTTATTACTCGTCCAACAAATAATGGGCATCCATTTAAAGTGCTTTGATCGATGCTAATCTTTAGCTTAGAGGAAAACTTTCCATCAATTTCTACTTCCGTATCTCGATTAATTAATTCACCTATTCCACGAGCAGCAAGATCTCTAGCTATGCCCCTAACACCTAGCGCGTCTGGTCGATTGGGAGTGATAGCTATTTCAATTATTGGATCAACCGTTTCAGGCTTATTTTTCTTTAAATAATCAACAAATTTTGAACCAATACTTGGGCTTCCCTCTAATTCAATAATACCATCATGCTCATCCGATAATTCCATTTCACGCTCTGAAGCCATCATGCCAAATGATTCAATTCCACGGATCTTACCAACACCAATTGTTATATCTAACCCAGGAACATACACGCCAGGTTTTGCTACCACTACATATATGCCTTTGCGAGCATTAGGTGCTCCACATATAATTTGGAGCTCACCTTCATCTGTATTTACTTTGCAAACTCTTAACTTGTCTGCATCTGGATGCTTTTCCGCATCAGCTACATAGCCAATAGTAAAATCATCCAACTTATCTAGTGGATTTACGACATCCTCAACTTCTAACCCAAGGTCAGTTAATGCGTAGAGAATATCATCAAGAGAGGCGTCAGTTTTAAGATGTTCTTTTAACCAAGATAATGTAAATTTCATAAGTCTACCGTGTTAAGAATTCTGTTATAGATGAGTAATAGAAACTAGTTACAAAGTGAAGGCATCAAACCAATACTAATCTTCATTACGTTTTTTTAAGACTGCGGGATAAACAACAAGAGCTAATCCTATGGTAAAAAACCAAAAGGAAATAAAAATGCTAATAAATATTTGACCTAAAAAAATACCAGACAAAATATTTAACAATACAATTGTAAACAATCCAAATCCAAGCTTTTGAGCTATATCAAAGTATTTTTTCATTTTATTTGCCCTTGTAAAAAATCATTAACGGCTAATTCCATTATGTAAGTTAGGTGCATCTAAACTTGCAAAACCATAATGACGGAGCCAACGTAAATCACTATCAAAAAATGCTCTAAGATCAGGAATGCCATATTTCAACATCGCCAATCGATCTATACCCATACCAAAAGCAAAGCCTTGGTATATATCAGTATCAATACCACCCGCATGAAGCACTTTTGGGTGAACCATGCCTGATCCAAGTATTTCCATCCAATCATCACCTTCGCCTATTTTCAATTGGCCTCCAGCCCATGAACATCTTATGTCAACTTCTGCACTTGGTTCAGTAAACGGAAAATGAGAAGCCCTAAATCTTAATTCAATATTATCAACTTGGAAAAACGCACGGCAAAATTCTTCTAGAGTCCACTTCAAATTGGCCATTGAAATATCTTTATCAATACACATACCCTCATATTGATGAAACATTGGAGTATGAGTTTGATCATAATCTGCTCTATAAACTCTACCCGGGCAAATAATTCTACATGGTGCACCGTTTTTTTCTAAATAGCGAATTTGAACTGGGCTTGTATGTGTTCTCAATACGTTTGGAGCTCGCTCATCTTCTTTATCCCGATGCATGTAAAATGTGTCATGCTCCTGACGCGCTGGGTGCTCTGGAGCTATATTTAGTGCATCAAAATTATAGTAATCATTTTCAATTTGAGGCCCCTCTGCTACCGAAAAACCTAATGATGCAAATATTGCAACAATTTCTTCAGTAACTTGAGAGATTGGATGCAATGATCCTTGACGCCGTGGCCTCCCTGACATTGAAACATCAAGCCACTCATTTTGTAATCTCTCATTTAATGCTGCATCAGAAAGTGCTGCTTTTTTAGCAGTTAATGCTGAGTTAATTTCATCCTTTAAAGCGTTAAGCGCTGGGCCCGCTGTTTGTCGCTCTTCTGGTGACATTTTACCAAGTTCACGCATTTTTAAGCTTACTTCGCCTTTTTTACCGACAGCAGCAATACGCAAATTTTCTAAAGCTGATTCATCAACGGCCTCAGAAACAGCATTTAAATAGTTTGATTTGAGGTCGTTTAATGCTTCCATGATCATGTCCTTATTGTTGTTAAATGAATTATCACAACAGCCCACAGATGCAAGCTTAGCATTATCAAAATATATTTACATAAGTATAGCTAAAATATATTCATAACTTTAGATTTAAATTTACACAGTCTCAAAAAAAAACCCCACATTTCACTGCAGGGTCTTTGATCAGTTATATAACTTTATTAAAGAGCAGCTTTTGCCTGCTCTACAATCACACCAAATGCTTCAGGTTCGTGAACTGCTAAGTCAGCCAAAACCTTACGATCCACTTCTATTCCAGCTTTTTGGACACCATTTATGAAGCGGCTGTATGTTAATGTCTCATCGTTTAAACGAACTGCTGCGTTAATACGTTGAATCCAAAGTGCTCTAAAGTTCCTTTTACGGTTCTTACGATCACGTGTTGCATATTGATTCGCTTTATCTACAGCTTGGGTTGCCGTACGAAACGCATTTTTGCGTGCTCCGTAATAACCTTTAGCGGCCTTTATGACCTTTTTGTGACGAGCGTGTGTAACTTTACCAGATGTAACTCTTGCCATTGTTTAAATCTCCTATCAGCGCGCGTAAGGCATGTATTTTTTAACGATCGTAGCATCCGCCGCAGACAATGTGGTTGTACCACGTGCATTGCGTAAGAATTTATTAGAACGTTTAATCATACCATGACGTTTACCGGCTTGACCGGATTTGACTTTACCTGAGGCAGTCATCTTGAAGCGCTTTTTAGCGCCTGATTTAGTCTTCATTTTGGGCATTTCCATCTCCTTTTGAGTTGGTTAACACATCGCTCGGCATACCCTATAGGCCGGAAATGTTTCTCAGTACGCGCTTTTATGACTCAAAAATAATAATTGCAAGCCCTAGTCATCCATAAATCATTTATATTTTTTAAATTCCTTACACCAAACGAATTTAAGATTCTAACGTATTTATAATTTTTTCATCAACTGAAGCAACTCTGATAATATTTGTTGAACCCGCTGTATTAAATGGAACACCTGCTGTTACTACTATTTTATCTTTATCTGCTGCAAACTCATAACTTCTTGCTGCACGAGCAGCACTTATAACGGCATGCTTAAACCTTGTTACTTCTCCAGTCACCACACAATGCAACCCCCACACTAACCCTAGTCTTCTAGCTACTGCAGGCAATGACGTTAATGCAATAATTGGGACTTTTGGTCTCTCACGTGATGCCAAGACAGCAGTTGTACCAGAGGAAGTAAAGCAACATATTGCTTTTACATCTGTTGTTTCTGCAATTTCACGTGCCGCAGCTGTTATTGCATCCGCAACTTTACTTCTAGCAGTACTACGCGTTGCTTCTATTCCTGTCCTGTAAGTTTGATCTCGCTCAACCTCTACAGCCACAGCATTCATTGTTCTCACTGCTTCAACTGGATAACTGCCCGCAGCAGATTCAGCAGACAACATAACTGCATCAGCGCCCTCATAAATAGCAGTTGCAACATCAGAAACCTCTGCTCTAGTTGGAACTGGGCTTTCAATCATACTTTCCATCATCTGAGTAGCAACAATTACTGGCTTTCCTGCATCTCGACATGACGTGACAAGGCGCTTTTGAATTGGAGGCACATCTTGCACTGGAAGCTCTACTCCAAGATCACCTCTGGCGACCATAATCCCATCGGATACAGCAAGAATTTCATCAAATGCATTTACCGCTGCTGGCTTTTCAATTTTAGATAAAATAGCCGCACGCCCGTTAGTTAAAGCCCTAGCTTCCTCTACATCTTCTGGACGCTGAACAAATGACAGAGCTAACCAATCAACACCCAACTCACAAGAAAACTCCAAATCCTTACGATCTTTTTCAGATAGAGCAGCTAATGGTAAAATAACATCAGGAACATTTACACCTTTACGGTTTGATATTTCACCACCGACCATTACTTCGCAATTAGCAAAGTCATTTCCACAATCTAAAACTTTAACACGTAATTTGCCATCATTAATCAATAAAGTTGATCCAACCTTCAAAGCAGCAAAAATCTCCTCGTGTGGTAGACAAACTCTATTTTGGTTACCTTCTGTCTCATCCAAATCAAATCGAAACTTTGAACCAACTTCCAGAATTTCTTTTCCGTTAAGAAACGAACCACATCTCAATTTTGGTCCCTGTAAATCTGCCAAAATACATATAGGGCGACCCACATCCCTCTCAATATCACGTATCATTTGATACCGGTCTCTCATTTCACTGTGAGTACCATGGCTCATATTTAAACGGAATACGTCAACACCTTCTTCAAATAACTTTTTAATCATTTCATAAGTATCTGACGCTGGGCCCAGAGTGGCAACAATCTTGACATTTCGATTTCTTCTCACTGCAGTTCCCCTTAAAAGTGTCTTTATCTTTATAATTATGTCGTTTTTTCAACATTCAGTTAAATACCTGCTAAAGAAAAAACAACCAGTAAATTGCTATATCTATTATTTAATATTAAATAATTTTTTATATATGTAAAATTGGTGTAAAATTAACTAAAAACAAATATTACAAAAATATCCAAATATTTTAATTTAACGAAAAGAATAAATTATGGACACACAAACTCAAACTGAACTTGAAGCGGCAGCATTTAGAACTTTAAGAGACCATTTAGCAAAACGAACAGATGTTCAAAATATTGACATGATGAATTTAACAGGCTTTTGCAGAAATTGCTTATCACGATGGTATCAGGAAGCAGCAGAAGAAAGAGGCATTTCAATATCTAAAGATGATGCACGTGAAACATTCTATGGAATGCCATTTGATGAATGGAAAACTAAATATCAAACTGAAGCTACTAAAGAACAAAAAAATTCATTTAAAGAAAATCACTAAATGGATAAATGGCCAGCTAATTTAAATAATTATTATAACTAACTCAACAGCCATAATATTAAAATTTTAAATTGCTGTTTTTAGTGTTTCTTCTAAATAAATTTCCCTTAATCTAGCAGCAATTTTTCCAGGCTTACCTGACCCAACATCAACACCATCAATGTTGACTACAGGCATCACAAAAGTTGAAGCTGAAGTTATAAATGCTTCATCAGCATTTTGAGCTTCTTCAATTGAAAAATTGCGTTCTTCAACTGTCATTTGCGCTTCATTTGCAAATCTTAATACTGCTGCGCGAGTAATACCATGCAGAATATCATTTGATAGCTCTCTGGTAATTATAGCGCCATCTTTAATTATGTACGCGTTGTTAGAGGTTCCCTCAGTTACCATTCCACCTTCAACCATCCAAGCATCATCCGCACCTTTAGATTTTGCAATCATCTTGCCCATTGAAGGATACAAAAGTTGAACAGTCTTTATGTCACGCCGGCCCCAACGTTCATCAGGAATTGATATAACTTTCATACCTATTTGCGCTTTTGGGTTTTCAACCATATTAGCATTAGATTGTGTAAATAAAACAATAGTTGGCTTTATTAGCTTAGGATCTGGAAATACAAAATCTCGATCATTTGGTGAGCCCCGAGTAATCTGTAAGTAAATCATGCCTTCATTCAGATCATTTTTTATTATTAATTGCCTATGAACCTCTAAAAGATCTTCTTTTGAAATGGCAGATTCCATCATCAATTCGCTCATTGAACGTTGTAAACGGATAGCATGTCCATCAAAATCAATTAACTTTCCGTTAATTACTGATGTCACTTCATAAACTCCGTCAGCCATCAAAAAGCCTCTATCAAAAATTGAAACCTTTGCATCATTTTCGTTTAAAAAATCACCATTCAAATATACAATTCGTGTCATATTTAACCCCATAATTCTGGCCGCGCAGGATGTACACCTTCGGCATCGTAAAATAATTTATGTTTGCGATCTTCACTTAATAAAAGTGGTCCATCAAGATCAACAACGGATACTTCTTGTCCAACTAAAATAGCAGGTGCCATAGCTAAAGAAGACCCAACCATACATCCAACCATAACGTCAAAACCCATATTTAATGCTGCTTGCTTTAACTCTAAAGCTTCGGTCAATCCACCAGTTTTATCTAATTTAATATTAACCATGTCATACTTACCCATTAGATTTTTTAAACTAGCTCTATCATGACAACTTTCATCAGCACAAACAGGTAAAACTCTATTTAAATCTAATAACGCTTCATCCTCACCAGAAGGAAATGGCTGTTCTACCATTTCAACCCCAAGATTTAATAGAATTGGTGCTAATTTTTCGTATAATTCAGGTGTCCATCCTTCATTAGCATCTACTATAATTCGTGAAGACAAGGCACCAGCTCGCACTGCACGAATTCGATCTATATCAGCTTCACCACCGCCAAGTTTTGTTTTCAAAAGTGGTCTAAATGAATTTTTTGCAGCCTGTGAATTCATCTTTTCTGGCGTATCTAAGGATAATGTATAAGCTGTTTCGACAGCTTTTGGCTTATTTAAGCCTGCTATCTTCCAGGCTGAAATACCTGTTTCTTTAGCCTCTAAATCCCATAAAGCGCAATCAATTGCATTTCGCGCAGCACCTGCAGGTAAAAGTTGTAAAAGTATTGTTCTATCAAACTCAGCTGGAAGAGCATTAATTTGTTGGCTTACAGATTCCATTGTTTCACCATATCTTGCATAAGGGACACACTCTCCCATACCATGATATTTTCCTCGAGAAATGATGACTGTTAAGACATCTGCTTGAGTTCTAGAGCCTCGAGAAATTGTAAAAACTTGAGCTAGTTTAAAGCTGTTAAATTCAATAGAAATTTTCATCAAATATTCAACAAGCTTCTAATGCATCAACTAAACGGGATGCTCCATGGCGGAATGGATCAACTGCTGGAATGCCCATTCTATTTTCAGTTTCTTTTAAATACTTAATAGCATCAACTTCACTTAAATGTTGAGTGTTTACTGATATGCCAACTACTTTTACTTCAGGGTTTACAATTCTAGCTAAAATTAGTGCCGTATCACGCAATTCGTCTAAACTTGGTAATTTATAATTTGGCAATCCACGCATGTGTTCCCGTGTAGGTTCATGGCATAAAATTAAAGCATCAGGCTGCCCACCATGAATTAATGCCATAGTAACTCCAGAATATGAAGCATGGTACAAACTTCCTTGACCTTCAATCAAATCCCAATGATCTTCATCATTGTTTGGAGTCAAATGCTCAACTGAACCAGCCATAAAATCTGCAATAACTGCATCTAATGGTACGCCATTACCCGTTATTAAAATACCAGTTTGTCCAGTTGATCTAAAAGTAGCCTTCATATTCCGACTAAGCATTTCTTTTTCGATTGCTAAGCCTGTATACATTTTCCCAACAGAGCAATCTGTACCAACAGCTAAACATCTTTTTCCAGTTCGATTAATACCTGAGGCAATAGGATAAGCTTCTGTTGGTATTCTTACATCAAATAAACTTCGTCCTAATTCAGCAGCTTTATCAACTAAAACTTTTTCGTCTTTTAATAAATTGTGTAATCCAGATGCTATGTCTAAACCCGCTTCTAATGCTTCTAATAGCCTTTCTTGCCATTCAATAGAGATGACCCCACCTCGATTTGCTACACCAATTACTAAAGTTTTTGCACCAGCTTCAACGGCTTGATCAAAACTCATATCAGTTAAACCTAAATCAGCATTACACTTATCCATTCGATACTGGCCTACACTTAAATCTGGGCGCCAATCTTTTATACCTTGAGCAACTTTAGCAGCTAATCCATCAGCTGCATCTCCAAGAAACAACAAATAAGGGGACTTAATCATAATCTATCTCACTTCTATTTTACTAATCTTTAATGCCACCAATTAAACCATATTTAATTGCTAAAATTAGTATATTCTATAATTCTATCGAATATTATTCGAATTTATATAAAATATCAGTATATTCTTCGCTTTTAAGATAAAATTCAACTTTAAGAATTTATTAAGATACTTACGTATTATGATCTTCTATCAAATCAACTCCTACAACTGGACGAAGCACATGAGGTATATTGGGATCATAAAGCGCGCTATCAACAAAATCATGGCTTATAGCTAATGCTGGCCCAACCATAATCAATGCAGTTCTTGTAATTTTTTCTTTGCGTATTTTTTTTCGTATCGTACTAAGTGTACCTCGAATTATCATTTGATCTGGCCATCCAACGCGATAACCAACGACAGCTGGGCAATCTTCACCATAGTGAGGTATTAGCTGTCGTTCTATTTCTCGCATATTCCTTACAGCTAAATGTATTGCTAGAGTTGCTCCTGTACGTCCAAAATTACTTAATGTTTCATTCTCAGGCATGGATGTGGACTGCATAGACATGCGAGTTAAAATGATCGATTGAGCTATTTCTGGTATTGTTAACTCTTGGCCCATTTCTGCAGCCATAGCAGCATAAGCCGGCACACCAGGAATAATTTTATAGGGGATATTATCATTTTTTAGCCTACGGATCTGTTCTGCTATTGCCCCATATAATGATGGATCTCCAGAATGAACGCGTGCAACATCTTTTCCAAGCCGATGTGCCTCTTTTATATCTGCATGTGTATCATCTAAAGTCATGACAGCAGTGTCTTTAACAATTGCATATTCTGGAGCACATGCAACCACTGCTTCAGGCACAAGTGATCCAGCATATAAACATACTGCACATTTTTCAATTAAAGCTTTTGCTTTTAAAGTTATTAAATCAGGGTCACCTGGGCCAGCGCCAATAAAGTAAACAGTCATGATAAATCTCCATCAATTTTTCGTGCATAACCACGTGGAGTAAACATTCTTGGACCCTCACCAAGATTTGTTAAACGTGAATTACTTGAACCGACTAAAACAACTGTTAACATGTCTACCTCATCAACCTCCAATTCATCTAAACGCCTATACCGAACTTTTTCTTCTGGTCGCCCTAATGAACTAGCAAGCATTACTGGTGTATCTTTAGGTCTATGTTTTAGTAAAATTTCGCGCGCTTCTGCTAATAATGTTCTTCGAGTTTTTGATACTGGGTTATAAAAAGCTATAACAAAATCACCTTCAGCAGCAGCATGAAGGCGCCTTATTATATCTTCACGTGGGGTTAATAAATCTGACAAACTTATAGTACAGAAATCATGGCCAAGGGGAGCTCCAGCTCTCGCTGCAGCAGCTTGTAATGCTGATACGCCCGGAGTGCATTGTACTTCAATACGTTTTGCTGCCTGAGAAACACCCATATCATTCTCATCACGATCTAATAGCTCAAAAACCAATGCTCCCATTGCATAAATTCCTGCATCACCTGAACAAATTAAAGCAACATTTTTACCTTTTCCAGCTTGCTCTAGAGCATATCGACATCGGGCTTCTTCCCCGCCTAGAGGGAAATCAGATCTATCTTTTCCCACAGCTAATGGTCCTAAAATATCAATATAAAGACCATATCCAACTAATTCATCAGCTTCAGAAACTAATGCAGATGCTTCAGGCGTCCTCCATGAGTGTTGACCTGGACCGATACCAACTATTGACAGCTTACCCCTTGAGCGACCTTTAAACTTAGTAATTACATTACTTGATTTTGCTATAGCGCATGTTGCATTAAGAGTTTTTTTCTTTTCTAAAACTAGCTCACCATTACTCAAAGCTAAAGCTGCTGCCTCAGATACTCCGTGGCAACCAACCTCAGAGAATACAATACTAGATGGATTAGCTAATTTAGGGGTCATAGCTTCCAATTCACTAGCATTAAACACTCTGAATGGGACACCTAGTCGTAAAGCAGTTTCTATAATTGCTGGCTCATCGCCCTTTAAGTCTAATGACCCAATACAAGAAATAGATCCCTCTGCTATATTAGAATCCAGCAAACACTTTGAAACAAGACTCCACATTTCTTCAATCGAACATCCCCTGGCGCATCCTAATCCCAGGGCATATTTTTGCGGGTGATATACTAATGTCATCTCATCACCAACTAGCGGTGATTCAGAAACAGCTAATTTGATTTTACCTTCAGGAAAACTTTCAATTTCAAATATATTATCTCCTAAAACACTTATTTGAGCTCCACTTAGTAGGGTTGCCATTACAGATTTTGCATCTTTAAAGTTTTGCAATTTATATCCAATTGGAGGCTCATCTAAAGCAACACCCATGGCTATATCACCTGCAGTAGTTATTGCTGCATTAGAATTTAACTCAACAGCGATTTGTTGAGCCAATCTATTCGCCCCACGGTGCCCTCCTAAGAGTGGTATTATTGTTGAGCCATCATCAGGCACGGCAATAACAGGAGGTTCTTTTAGTTTATCAACCAACATTGGTGCAACACCCCTGACTAATATTCCAGCAGCGCATACACCAATAATTGGTGTTCCAGCCCCAAATAAAACTCGAATATAATCTAACGCATTTTCAAATGTTGCATCAACTCCTTCAACGCGATCTTCTCGCCCATGCAACTGAGCACCTAATACATCTGCAATTCTTCTAGCAGTTTTGTAACCCGACTGAGAAAGGCATAAAACAACAGGAGTTAAAGCCATGGATCATTTCCTTTAGTGACTAATATCATTGAAAAATAAGGAGCCTTTAAAGGCGCATCAGATAATGGCAAGACAATCTGATTGGGGAGAGTAGCTCGTTCTATATAATATGCGAATTTGGTTAAATCTAATTTCTCTAAAACCCTACGAATTTTTGGTAGGTGCCTGCCAACTTTCATAATTGCAATAGCCTCAGAGCCAGCCACACGTTGCTCTAATAAAACTTCATTAATTGGTCCCGGAATAATGGTTAAGACTTCGTTTCGGGCAGTAAGCGGTGTTGCAATTGAGGCCGCACATGCAGTTACAGATGTAACTCCAGGTATAACCTCACATTCAAATTCTTTATTTAATCTGGAAAATAAGTACATGAAAGATCCATAAAAAAATGGATCACCTTCACATAAGACTATTACATCTTTTCCTTCATTTAGTTTTTCTGAAATTTTTAGTGCCCCTAAATCATAAGCAGTTTGTGCCGGACCTCGCTCAACTGACATAGGAATCTCAACTACAATTTCTTCAGTTTCAGGATTTATAATGTCTGAAGCAATTGACCTCGCAAAACTATCACTTCCCTCTAAGGTTGGATAAGCTATAACTTCTGCACCTGCTATTAATCGGTAAGCTTTGAGTGTCATTAACTCTGGATCTCCTGGGCCAAGCCCAACGCCATATAAGATACCTTTCATCGCTTTACTAAACTCCACTGTGTAACTGGCATAGATGGTCTCCATCCAGTAACTTTACCAATACTATCTGCCTTGCTGATTTGAATGCGAACTAAATCACCACCGTATTTTGCATATAAGTTTAATAGAATTTGTTCTGATTCTAATGTAACCGCATTTACAACCAATCGACCTAATGGCCGTAAAGCTGACCAGCAAGCTTCAAATGTTTCTATACTTAATCCACCACCAATAAATATTGCATCTGGCGACTCTAAATCATTAAGCGCACTTGGCACAAAACCATCTATCAACTCGAGCTTGGGGACCCCTAGTGCTAATGCATTATTAGCTGCATATGTTCTTCGATCTGCTCGTGGCTCAATGCCTATGGCCCTTGCATATCTTGCAGCCCGCATCCACTCAACAGCAACTGAACCACAACCACAACCAACATCCCACAATAAAGCACCCCTCATAGGCATTAATTTAGCGACAGATGTAGCTCTTATTTCTTGCTTAGTCATTGTTCCATCACCTTGAAACAATTCATCGGCTAATCCCGGAACTCTAGGTAACATTGCAGCATCTTTAGCAGCAATACACTCCACAGCTAGTGTGTTAAATGCTGGAACTTCATACTGCCAAGTTTCTGCCTTACCATCAAACCTTGCCTCATTCTCTCCACCCATTGATGCTAGTACAGTCAATTGTGATTTTCCAAAGCCTCGCTCAGTCAAAAAGCCTGCAATTTGTTTTGGGGTTTCAGCACCTGTAGTCAAAATCAATAACCGTTGATTAGGCTGGATAAAAGCAATCATCTGCTCTACTGGCCGACCATGAACAGTTAGTGTTTCCAAGTCAGCCATTGACCATCCCATCCTAGCCGCTGCTAATTGAAAAGCTCCAACTTGAGGATGATATGAAATTTCTGATGGATCTATTTCACGTCCGATTCTCGCTCCAACAGAATACCAAAGTGGATCTCCCGTAGCCAAAACAACAACTCTGTGACCTGACTTTGACTTTAGCAGTTCAATTAAAGCATCAAATGGGCTTGGCCAGTTAATTCGTTCCGCTTGGGAATTAATTAAATTTTGGTGCCTTGAGCCTCCAACAATTATTTCTGCAGCCTCTACAACTGCTCGGCTAGCCGGCGATAGACCCTCGATTCCGTCTTCACCAATCCCCACAATATGCAACCAAACAGTCATAACGATATCTCTGGCAAACCTGCCGATAATGCATTTACCGCTGCAGAAGCAATTGCTGACCCTCCCCGACGACCACGAAGGGCAATAAATTCACAATCACGTGGAGAGGCTACCAGTGTAGCTTTACTTTCAGCTGCACCAATAAATCCTACAGGAAAACCAAGAATACATGCTGGTTTAGGGAAACCTTGGTCAATTAATTCTAAAAGGTGGAACAATGCGGTTGGGGCATTCCCAATTGCTACTACAGATCCTTCAATATGAGGTTCCCATAATTCTATTGCGGCTGCTGACCTTGTATTTCCAATGGTTGTGGCCAATTCAGAAACAGCTGGATTATTTAAAGTTACAATTACTTCGTTATTAGCAGGTAAATATCGTCGAATTATTCCCGCACCAACCATTTCGCAATCACATAAAATTGGAGCGCCATTTGCTAATGCAAAAGATCCAGCATTCGCAGCATTAGGTGAATAAGCAATTCTATCAGCAACCTCAATCATCCCACATGCATGGATTAATCGAATAACAACAGCCTGCATTTCTGGAGAAAACCTTGCCAGGTTTGCTTCATTTCTTACAGTAGCAAAACTAGCTGCATAAATAGATTTTGGATCACGTTCATAAGTTATCAATGATCTAATCACTTCTTTCGAGCAGACTCAGGGCCTAATGGATGTTTAGCTTGAGGATACTCAGGGTGAGAATGAGAATGATCATGTTGGTGGTCATGACTGTGACTGTGATCATGGTGGTGGTGGTCATGACTCATATCCAACCTACACTCGCCAGTACAAAAAGTTTCACAAAGCTTACAGTCTTCTACATTAGAACCAGGTGCAGATGCTCCTTGGCCTTCTACATGATGATGGTGACTCTCTTGTACAGATCCAACTTCAGATTCAAATCCTAAAACCTGTGTTCGATACTTGCACAAAGCACAATTTGGAGGGGGTATTTCACCTACCTGCTCAGTAATGCGCTCTGCAAAAGTTTCTAAAACCTTTGGATGATCGCCTAAATAGCCTGCTTTAATAAATTGAATGTTTGGGTATTTATCCGCACATTTATCTGTAAAGCCATATATACGGTCTATTAAAATACCACTAAATAAAAAATATGGAAAAACTATCACCCGCTTATATCCTAATCGTGAAACGTGATCTAGGCATGGTTCAACTAATGGGAATGTGACACCAGAATAGCCAACTTCACACCACCCAAAACCCATACCTTCCCACAACATACGTGCAACTTTTGACACATTAGAGTTTGCATCAGGGTCTGATGCGCCTCGCCCAATAACCACTAATGCCGTTTCATGAAGATCCATTTCACCATGTTTAATGTTTGCCGCATTTACAGCATCTTGAATACGACCAGCAGCGGCAGCAACCATTTTGGGATCAACACCTAATTCTCGGCCGTAATTAATATCTATGTTATGTTTAGCAGCATATGTATTTAAAACTGTTGGAATGTCATTTTTAGAATGCATGGCAGCAAAAAGCATGCCAGGCACAGCAAGTATCTTGTCGCAATTACTTTCTCGTAATTTATCTAGTCCATCTCTTATCAATGGATTAGCAAATTCCAAATATCCATATTCCATATTCCATTCAGGTGGTAAATATGGAGGTAACTTTTCAGCTAATGTTGCAAATTCATCAACGGCAGATTGACTGCGTGAACCATGGCCACAAATCATGACACCAATTTTATTTACCATAAGTTATGCTTCCTGTAATTCTTCTTCATTTTCTTCAACAGATTCTTCATCCTTTGAAGAATCTTTAGAATTCTCACGAATTCCCCAAGCTGCGGCAGCTGCTGCGGCAGCTGCTGCGGCCATCCCAATCCAATGACTATGACCTGCCAATTCAGGTAAATGTCCCCAGTGAGCAAATGCTGGGATTGGAATCAAACATAATAAAACTGCAAATAAACGCATATTACTTCCTTAATTACAGATGAACGAAAAGTTGGCATTTAGCCTGACGATGTTGATGCTAGTTCCTAATTTGGGTCAACCGTGTACAACACTTCTTTCCGGCCCTCTGGGGCTTCGTCACAATACATATAGATCAGCAACAATTCAGGCGCAACAGATTCGCGCCGGACTATTAAATGAAACCGACCTTATTATTGTTTCCGCAGCACATATAGTAAGTTGCAAGACTTTTCATTGAACTTAATAGAAACTAATTGTTAAATAAAATTTAATTTAAAAGGTTTTAATATGGGCTTACTAATAGACGGAAAATGGGTTGATCAATGGTATGATACCAAATTAAGCGGAGGTAAATTTATACGCCAACAAGCAGGATTTCGCAATTGGATAACACCAGATGGATCACCAGGCATAAGTGGAAATGGAGGGTTTAAAGCTGAAAGTGGCCGTTATCATTTATATGTTTCATTAGCGTGTCCTTGGGCACATAGAACTCTAATTTTTCGAACACTTAAGGAGTTGCAAAATCACATAACTGTAGATGTTGTGCACCCAGATATGCTCAATGAAGGATGGACGTTTGAACATCATGGTTTAGCCAAAGGTGATAGTTTGTTTAATTCTAAATTTGCACATGAAATATATACCCAAGCAGATCCATCAGTAAGCACTAGAGTAACAGTACCTATTTTGTGGGATAAAAAAACCAATACAATTGTTTCTAATGAATCTTCAGAAATTATTCGAATGTTCAATTCAGCATTTGACAATATTACTGGAAATATTGAAAATTTTTGGCCAATCAATATGCAAACAGATATAGAAAAAGTAAATTCAAAAATATATTCTGCGATAAATAATGGTGTTTATAAATCTGGCTTCGCTACAACTCAGGAAGCATATGATGATTCAGTAACTGTTCTATTTGATGCACTTGACTGGGTTGAATCTCGGTTATCAAAAAATAGATATTTGATGGGAAATAAGTTAACAGAAGCTGATTGGCGTTTGTTCACTACATTAGTGCGCTTTGACAGTGTTTATGTTTTGCATTTTAAATGTAATCGAAAACGTATTGTTGATTATCCAAATATTTGGAATTATTCTCGAGAACTTTATCAAATTACTGGAATTGAAGAAACAACAGATTTTGATCATATTATACGCCATTATCATTTCAGCCATGAAACTATAAATCCAAATAGAATTATACCAATAAATCCAATAATTAATTGGGCGGAACCACATACCCGTGATTTATGATTTGTGATTATTTATAAACTTTTAAGCATTATATTTAAAATAAACTTCATTTGCTTACGAAAATAATTGCGTTCTATACCGTTTATGTGCAACCAAGTTTTCAAAAATGAGGATAGGCGCATGTCAACAACCATTACTATCTGTCAAACCTGTAAGCGCGCAGATTGGAATGTAGAAACCAATAATAAAACAGACGGTGAAATGCTGGCAAATCTTATTGAAAAAGCTGCAAAGGATTTTCCTGAAATAAATCTTAGGCGACATTCGTGTTTAATGGGATGTGATTTTGCATGCAATGTGACAATCCAGAGTAAAAACAAATTAAATTATGTATTAGGCAATTTTACACCAAATATTGAAAATGCAGTAGGTATTCTCGAGTATGCAAAATTACATGCAGCTAGTGAAAAAGGTCAAGTACCATACCGGGAGTGGCCAAAAGTGATTAAAGGACATTTTCGCGCTCGACTTCCAGCCCTGGATAACAATTAATGTCAGATGTCAGAGATCATGGTGGTGGACTTGATATAGCCATCAAAGAGTACGGTAGCGTTCGCAATAACTGGATAGATTTATCAACTGGAATCAACCCAAATCACTATAGCATTCCAAAAATTCCTAATTATTTTTGGAATGCTTTACCAGATAGTGAAGCTCAAAACTCTATGTTAAAAACAGCACGCTTATTTTGGAATGTACCTAAAAATGCAAATATTATAGCTAGTTCTGGTGTATCTCAACTAATTGCAATTATGCCAAATTTGCTTCCAGCCGGTAAAGTAGAAATTATTAGCCCAACGTATAATGAACATGCAGCTGCATTCAAATCTAATGGGTGGAAGGTTGGAAGTAATGGAAATGTACGTATCTTAGTCAATCCAAACAACCCAAACGGTAAACACCACCCAATAACTGAAGAAGATAGCAATAATTATGATCTCATAATAATAGATGAAAGTTTTTGCGATGTTACTCCAGAAAAATCTTTAATTCATCTTACAAAACAAAAAAACGTTATTGTTTTAAAGGGCCTTGGTAAATTTTGGGGGTTGGCTGGATTAAGACTTGGGTTTGCAATTGCAGCGCCCGAATTAATTGAAAGTATTAATAAACTTATTGGACCATGGGCAATTTCTGGGCCCGCTCAATTTATTGGGAAAGCAGCTTTATCAGATATAAATTGGATTAGTGATACTAGGTTAAAACTAAAGGTTAATAGCGAACGGCTTGACCAAATCATGATAAGTCATAACATAAAGCCAATAGGCGGTACTGATTTATTTCGCCTGTTTGAGGTAAAAGATTCCAATAGAATACAAATTAAACTTGCCAAAAGCTTTATTTGGACAAGAATTTTTCCATATTCAACTAATTGGCTTAGACTTGGCATACCCAAAAATGATATTGAGTTTGAGAGACTATCAAAAGCCTTAGAGGAATAAATGAGCACTCTTCAAATTTTATTAATTGCCTTAATATTAGACTACTTTATTGGCGATCCAGATAAAGTATGGACAAAAATACCCCATCCTGCTGTATTAATGGGAAACTCCATTTCATGGTTTGATAAAAAATATAACTTTGGTTCAGCTCGTAAAATCAAAGGTTTGATTACAATTTTTTTCCTATCATTAACTGCATATTTAACAGGGGCACTTATACATTTAATACCTGACTATGGAATTATAGAGTTAGTATTTGTTACTATACTCCTTGCTCATAACTCACTTATTAAACATGTAAGAGATGTAGCTAAAGGACTTAATAGTAGTCTTAATGAAGGACGTAATGCAGTTGCGTGTATTGTAGGACGACAAACAAAATCATTAGATGAGTCAAACGTTTCACGTGCTGCAGTAGAAAGTGCAGCTGAGAATTTTTCTGATGCTGTTATTGCACCAGCTTTTTGGTACATGCTTCTTGGGCTACCAGGTCTATTTTTATACAAAATGGTAAATACAGCAGATAGTATGGTTGGTTATAAATCAGCAAAATATTTAGAGTTTGGATTTGGCTCAGCTAAATTAGATGATTTATTAAATTTAATACCTGCAAGATTTTGTGGTGCACTTATGTGTTTGGTTCATTTTTCATTAAAAAGTTTCAATGTCATGATAAAAGAAGCAAGATTTCATGCTTCACCAAATGCAGGATGGCCAGAGGCCGCAATGGCATCAGTATTAAATGTAGCACTTTCTGGACCTCGTATTTATGATGGTAAATTATCTGATGATGATTTTATAAATGAAACTGGCAGATACAATATGGAAAGAAATGACATAATTAATGCAATAAAAGTATTGAATAAATCTTGGATAGCATTTGTTATATTTATATTAATTTTAATAATTTCTTCGTAAAAATTACAAATTTATTTTTAGTAAAATTAACATAAACTATGTCAATTTTAGTTACTATAAATCTTTACTATTATAATTATCTACATTCATATTTAATATAAGTATCAATATGAAATTATTATATCTAGCAGAAAAGTTCGTTTAAACCTTTTATTTTTTGCAAAATTTTAAGATTTTTTAATAAAAATTTTACTAATCGTTGCTAAATTGAACCAAAAATATGGGGTATTTAACAAAAATAACTATATTTTTAGGCTAATTATTGCCAAAACCCATAAAAATAAGGAAATATTGCATTTTTCGCTTGGACAATTTGTTTTTTAGACACAATATGTGCTCATAATATCATTACAAAACGGAATATTTTGTATTCACTTAAACTTAAGGAGCAGCAAATGTCTCAGAAACCAATGACAAAGACCCAACTAGTAGCAAACCTTGCAGAAGCAACTGGTAGCGATAAAGTAACAGCAAACAGAGCATTAGAAGCTTTAGCTGATATCGTCTCAAAAGAAGTCGCAGCAGGTGGAGCAGTAACACTACCGGGCCTAGGAAAATTTCAATGTCGTGCACGCCCTGAGCGCATGGTCAGAAACCCTGCAACTGGTGAACAGTTCATGAAAGCAGCGGACAGGGTAGCAAAAGTAACAATCGCTAAAGCATTAAAAGACGTTATTAACGATTAATTTTGTTGAAGGAGAATTTTCTCCTCGACGAAGTAAATTACATGATTAAGGTCATCTCATAGAGATGACCTTTTTTATTGAGGTATTAATGGATATTAAATCAGGTCTTATGGGATTAGCTTTTGCACTCATCTGGTCAAGTGCTTTCACTTCAGCACGCATAATTGTTCAAGTGGCACCACCGTTATCAATATCCGCTCTAAGATTTCTAATCGCAGGACTAATTGCCGTTGGAATTGCTTATTTACTAGGTCAAAGAGCAAAATTTAATCGCAAACAGTGGCTTGGTATTATTATATTTGGAATATGTCAGAATGCTATTTATTTAGGCCTAAATTTCATGGCAATGACAAAAATAGAGGCTTCAGCTGCTTCTATTATAGCCTCGAGCTTACCGCTTGTAGTTGGGTTTATTTTGTTAACAGTATTTAAAGAAAAGTTAACATTATTAGGATCTATAGGGCTGATCATAGGTTTTTCTGGTGTAATAATTATTATGGGATCTAGGCTATCCAACGGAATAAGTTTAATTGGTATTGGGCAATGCATAATTGGAGTTTTAGCATTATCAGTTGCAACACTCTCTGTTAGATCTGCTTCAACTGGAGGAAACCTATTTATGGTAGTTGGCCTGCAAATGCTTATAGGGTCTGTATCTTTGGCTATTCCAGCTTTATTATTAGAAAACTGGGATGTAAATTGGAATAAAACAGCATTATTAGCATTTGCTTATACAATAATAGTTCCTGGAATTATTGCTACATATATATGGTTTCTTTTAGTTGAAAGAATTGGCGCTACAAAAGCAGCAACCTTTCATTTTTTAAATCCATTTTTTGGAGTTGCTATTGCAGCCGTTTTATTAGGTGAAAAATTATCTTACTTTGATATGCTTGGAGTTGTTGTAATTATGGCAGGAATTCTTGCAGTACAAAAATCAAAAATGAAGTATTAAACTATCCAATTTTACCTTGGTTTTTACCTATTTGGCCACGATGCAACATAAAATGATCTAATATAACACACGCCATCATTGCCTCACCGACAGGAACCGCTCGAATACCAACACATGGATCATGCCGGCCTTTTGTTATAATTGATGAATCTTTGCCAGATTTAGTAATAGTTTCTCTTTCTTTTAATATTGATGAGGTTGGTTTTACAGCAAATCTGCAAATTATATCCTGCCCAGTTGTAATTCCACCCAAAACACCACCAGCATGGTTGGAATTATATTGAGGTTTATTATCCACAAAAGATATTTCGTCTGCATTGCTCTCACCAGTTAATTCAGCAGAGCCAAATCCAGCGCCTATTTCAACACCTTTAACAGCATTAATTGACATCATAGCACTAGCAAGATCTGTATCAATTTTACCATATATGGGAGCCCCAAGACCTGCAGGTACACCAGTTGCAATTACTTCAATTACTGCACCAACTGAGTTGCCCGATTTGCGCAACTCATCTAAATATTTTGCCCAAAGTACTGCAGCATCAGCATCAGGCGTCCAAAAAGGATTTTTGTCTATTTCTGTTAAATCAATCTTGGAACGATTTATTTTATGAGGTCCCATTTGAACCATATAAGCAGTAATTTTGATGTCTGGGGCTATTGATTTTAAAACCTTGCGCGCCACACCACCAGCAGCAACCCTTGCTGCTGTTTCTCTTGCAGATGAGCGTCCACCACCACGGTAATCCCTTATGCCATATTTTTGCCAATATGTTATGTCTGCATGTCCTGGACGGAATTTCTCCATAATATCAGAATAATCTTTAGATCTTTGATCAGTATTTTCAATAATAAGCTGAATTGGATGACCGGTTGTACTTCCCTCAAACATTCCTGATAAGATTTTAACCTCATCTGCTTCCCGCCTTTGAGTAGTGTATTTATTTTGACCAGGCTTTCGCTTATCAAGCCAATATTGCAAATCACTTGTATCTAATCTTATATTAGGAGGACATCCATCAATGGTTGCGCCTAGTGCGGGCCCATGGCTTTCACCCCAAGTTGTAACTGTGAACATTCGTCCAAATGAATTCGTTGCCATAACGCATACTCCAATACTTTTTAAACCAATACCCTAGGAATGACATAAAAGAAAACCCATCCTTGATTATTTTTTAATACCCCACTAGAAACAGTCTTACCTCGGGGGGCCATTTTGGCTGAGATGCATTTACGCGAACCCGTCGAACCTGAACCGGATCATACCGGCGTAGGGAAGGTTTCGTTTCAAACGACCCCCTTACGCTTGTAGCAATTGGAGAATTGAAATGAATAAATTTACTACCCTTGCTGCGGGCCTTATATTGACGCTTGCGTCACCAGCCCTTGCAGAAAAATTACCTAAACTAACTGTGTACACCTATGATAGCTTTGTATCTGACTGGGGCCCAGGGCCTTTAATCGAAAAAGCATTTGAGGCCACATGCGCATGTGATCTTAACTTAGTTGGAGCAGGTGATGGAGCGGCGCTTTTAACTCGATTACAGCTTGAAGGAGAGCGCAGTGAGGCGGATATTGCTCTTGGCTTAGATACAAATTTAACAGCCAAGGCAACAGCTACTGGCTTATTTGCAAGACACTCAACAAACACTACAAACTTAGATTTACCGATAGATTGGGCAGATGATATATTTATTCCTTATGATTGGGGCTATTTTGCGTTTGTTTATGATAATACAAAGGTTACAAATATACCAAATAGCTTTGAAGCTTTAATTAATATGCCCGACGACTTTAAGATTGTCATACAAGACCCTCGCTCCTCAACTCCAGGCCTTGGATTACTTTTATGGGTAAAACAAGCATTCGGTGAACGTGCTTCTGAAATATGGTCTGGACTTTCTCCAAAAATATTAACTGTAACCGCAGGCTGGTCCGAAGCATATGGTATGTTTACTAATGGGGAAGCTGATATGGTACTTTCCTATACAACATCGCCTGCATACCACATTATTGCAGAAAATGACCTAACAAAATCAGCGGCTAAATTCGAAGAAGGCCATTATATGCAGATAGAAGTTGCTGCTAAATTAGCATCTTCAAATCAACCAGAATTAGCAGATAAGTTTTTAGATTTTATGATATCGGATAAATTCCAATCTATTATACCTACAACCAATTGGATGTATCCAGCTGTAATACCATCTAAAGGATTACCAGTGGGCTTTGATAAACTTATTACGCCATCTAAAAGCCTAATTATTAATTCAAATGAAGCTCAAGAAGTACGCGATGAGGCCCTAGCCGAATGGCTTACAGAACTAAGCCGTTAAGGCCAATTCAGCTTATATTTAGTAGTAGCGCATTTGCGCTACTACTTTTGCTGACACTAGGTACAGTTATAACTCTCTGGCTTCATGCCGATATTGGATTTCAATTACTCGTATCAGATTGGGCAATCATTAAATTTACGATTTTTCAAGCTTTAACCTCAGCAACAATATCTATTTTGATTGCAATCCCTGCAGCCCGTGCACTTTCTCGACGAAAATTTAAAGGGCGACAAGTTGTATTAACTCTAATGGGTGCACCTTTTATATTACCAACTATTGTTGCAATCCTAGGTATCTTAGCCGTCTGGGGTAGATCTGGGTATGTTTCAGAATTTTTACAAAAAATTGGCAATGATCCAATAAATATTTACGGATTTTATGGTGTTGTTTTAGCTCATGTGTTTTTTAATATACCACTTGCCACAAGGTTAATTGTTCAAGGATGGACTGCAATACCAGTAGAGCAATTTCGCTTAGCAGCACAGTTAGGCATTAGCACTTCTGGCATTGGACGCCATATAGAACGCCCAATGCTACGTACTGTAGTTCCAGGTGCTTTTTTAATTATATTTTTATTATGCATTTCAAGCTTTGCAATCGCACTTGCGCTTGGGGGCGGTCCAAAAGCAACCACTATAGAATTAGCTATTTACCAAGCTTTAAGATTTGATTTCAATTTGGCAAAAGCATCTCAATTAGCAATGATCCAATTCAGCCTTTGCGCGATATTAGGCTCATTAGCTATATTTATCACAAAACCAATAAATTTTATACAGGGCTTGGACCATGAAATTGAACGTTGGGATGGTAAAGAAATTCACCATAAAATCTTTGATATACTTGTTCTTATTATTGTTTGTTTGTTTTTATTTTTACCGTTATTTTCTATAATTATACGGGGCGCAGTTCCATTATTTACTCTGCCAGCATTAGTCTGGATAGCTGCCTTAAACTCGATAGTTGTTGCTGTTATTTCTGCATTTTTATCTGTTGGAATGGCTATTTCTATGTCGATATTTATTATCAAAATGTCATACAAACTTCCAATTATGTCAAAGGCTATGGAAATTATCAGTTTTCTTATTCTTGCTTCTTCACCTCTGGTTATAGGAACAGGCCTATTTATATTAACATTTCCTTTTATTTCTCCTTTTACAATTGCTCTTCCAATGACAGCACTGGTAAATGCAGCAATGTCTTTGCCTTTTTCCTTGAGAATGATTCTACCTGCAATGACCAATGCAGAAAACCAATATGGGCGTTTAGCTGATAGTTTAGGAATGAATGATTGGGCGCGATTTAATATTGCAATCTGGCCAAGACTGCGACGGCCTGTAGGTTTCTCTATTGGACTAGCTGCTGCATTATCTATGGGGGATTTAGGCGTTATTACTTTATTTGCTCCACCTGATGTAGCAACTCTACCACTAGTCATGTATCGCATGATGTCGAGTTATCAATTAACAGGAGCAGCTGGTGTTGCATTATTATTGGTGTCATTGAGCATTATATTATTCTGGATTTTTGATAGAGGAGGACGCCTTGAGCATAAAATTAGATAATGTGAAAATTAGCCATGGGAAATTTTCACTTCAAGCAGACTTTGAAATTGAAAAAGGGAAAAAAATAGCATTGCTAGGCCCATCAGGTGGGGGAAAATCAACTTTGCTTTCAGCAATTGCAGGGTTCAAAACACCTGATAGTGGTAGAATTTTTTTTGAAAATACTGACATTACATCCACTCCACCCGCAAAGCGTCCAATAGCATTATTATTTCAAAACCATAATTTGTTTCCCCATCTTTCTGTAAGAAATAACATTGCATTAGGCATCACAACGACCTTGAAGCTATCTTTAAAAGAAATAGAAACTATAGATAAGGCTTTGTTACGTGTTGGGTTAGATGGTTTAGGAAATAAAATGCCAAGTGAATTATCAGGTGGCCAACAACAACGAGTAGCATTAGCTCGCTGCCTTATTAGGAAACAGCCTATCTTATGTTTAGACGAACCCTTTGCTGCACTGGGTCCTGCCTTAAAGAAGGAAATGTTAGATTTAGTTCAAGAAATAGCTGAAACTACAAATGCAACTTTATTAATGGTTACACACCAACCTGATGATGCTTCTTATATTACTGACCAAACTATTTTAATAGCAGATGGTAAAGCTCACAGACCTATAACCACAAATAAATTATTTGCTAATCCACCTGCAGCTTTAGCAAAATATCTAGGAAACTAATTAAAGAACAATCATCCCAAAAAAAATGGCTTTGAATTTAACAAAACCATTTTTTTAAATATTTGATTTAGCTTTTACGTTTTATATCTCGCCATAATTTTTTATTTGAAAAATATAATAAAACACCTAAGACCATGAGCATTACCACAGAAATCAAACCTAAGCGTTGTCTTGCCATCATTTTTGGTTCAGCAGTCCACATCAAGAATGCCGAAACATCCTCTGCAATATGGTACATGTCGTTATTATGACCATCTGCATATTCAACCAACTCATCTGATAAAGGCGGAGACATTGCTATCCAACCTCCAGGAAAAGCAGTATTTTCATAAAAGGTAGTGCCTGCTTGCTCTTTTTCTTTACCAGTGTAGCCCGTTAATACAGACGCAATATATTCAGGCCCACCCATACCTTTAACAATCTGATTTATACCCAAACCATTTGGCCCGTGGAAACCAGCTCGAGCTTTTGCCATAAGAGATAAATCTGGTGCATTTTCAAGGCCTGACGCTGGAAATTTATCAGACGGCATTGCAGGACGATCTTCATCTTTTTCTGCATCATAAACTTCAAAATTAGATGCAGCATAAGCTTTGACAGTCTCATAATCTAAATGAGGTCCACCTTCATCGCCTAAAGTTCGAAATGCGACTTGGCGTAACCCGTGGCAAGCAGAACAAACTTCTGTATAAACTTGTAAACCACGCTGTAATTGGTACTGATCAAATTTACCAAATGGGCCTTCAAAAGAAAAGTCAAAGTCTTCAATATGTGTTTCACCTACTTCTGCATTAGCAGTGGTGACTATCCCAAAAGCAAGTATCGCTGAAAGAAGTAGTTTTTTCATAATATTATATCCTCTTTCAATTATTTAACTGTGCTAGATTTTGGTGGGTAATGTGCATCAAAATCAGCTTCAATAGTTTCGGGTACTGGCAGAGTCTTTTCAGTCCAACCCAGTACAGGCAAAATAATTAAGAAATATGCAAACCAATAAATTGCTCCAATTAATGACACCAGTGGAACCAAACCTTCTGCAGGTTGTGCGCCACACCACATTAATAGCATGAAATCAAATCCTAAAATCCAGAATGCAATTTTAAATGTTGGCCTATATCTACCTGAACGAACAGGTGATGTATCTGTCCATGGCGCTAATGCCATAACTGCAATTGAACCAAACATTGCTAAAACACCTAAAAACTTAGCGTCTAAAAATAAAACATCAAAAGTAATAGCGCGAAGAATCGCATAGAACGGTAAATAATACCATTCTGGCACAATATGTGCTGGAGTTGCTAAAGGGTTTGCTGGAATATAATTATCAGGGTGGCCCAAATAATTTGGCATAAAGCCTACTATTGCCATAAACACAATCATGATCATAACCAGAGCAAACAAATCTTTCATCACGTAATAAGGCCAGAAAGGTACAGTATCTTTTTGTGCTTCAGCTTTTGATTTACGGCGAACTTCAACACCTGTTGGATTATTATTACCTGTAGTGTGGAAGGCCCAGATATGCAGCGCCACTAAACCAACAATAACAAAAGGTAATAGATAATGTAGCGAGAAGAACCTGTTTAAAGTTGCATTATCTACAGCTGGGCCCCCTAAGAGCCATTCTTGAAGTATACTTCCTACTCCAGGAATTGCACCAAATAGCCCCGTAATAACAGTAGCTCCCCAAAATGACATTTGGCCCCATGGAAGAACATACCCCAAAAATCCTGTAGCCATCATCATAAGATAAATTAGCATACCTAATATCCAAGTTATTTCTCTTGGCGCTTTGTAAGAACCATAGAACAATCCACGGAAAATATGTGCATAAACAGCAATAAAAAATAAAGAAGCACCGTTTGCATGTAGATAACGAAATGCCCAGCCTCCATTAACATCACGCATGATGTGTTCAACTGAGTCAAAAGCCAAATCTACATGAGGTGTGTAATGCATCACTAAAATAATCCCTGTGATTATTTGAAGAGCAAGACAAAATGTTAATACAATCCCCCAAATCCACATCCAATTTAGATTTTTTGGTGTTGGAAATGTTAATGTATCATAAACAAGAGAAGCTATAGGTAAGCGCTCGTGAAACCATTTTTGCATGCCAGTTTTTGGCTTGTAATGATCATGTGGAATTCCAGCCATAGTGTTTCTCCTAACCCAATTTAATCGTATTAGCGTCTACAAACGCAGCAACAGGCACTGGTAAGTTTTCTGGTGCAGGACCTTTACGAATACGGCCGGCCGTATCGTAATGCGATCCATGACATGGACAAAACCAACCACCAAAGTCACCAGCGTCACCTAAAGGAACGCAACCTAAATGAGTGCACACACCCATCATTACCAACCACTCACCAGTTTCATCTAATGACCGATTTGAATCTTTTGCATATGTTTCTGTTTCTCCAATAACTGGTGAAGCATTTGCATTTCGAGCATCGATATCAGGCAAATCTTCTAAAGCAACATCACGAGCTGCTTTTATTTCTTCTGATGTTCTGCGTCGAATGAATACCGGCTTACCTAGCCATTTTACTGTAATTTGAGTTCCAGGCTCAACATCAGAAACATCAACTTCAATTGATGATAGAGCTTGTACATCAGCACTTGGATTCATTTGATTAATCATTGGCCAGACTGCTGCGCCACCAATTACTGCTCCAGTACCTGCAGTTGCCACGTATAAAAAATCGCGGCGATTTCCTTTATCTTCGGACACGATTAGCGTCTCCCTTGCCTTGCCCTACTTAGTGGGCGTAATAAACACTTAAAATCAGACTGAATCTGACTGTCTGATCGCGGTTTACACGCACATGTTACATTCGTCTAGCGGCCTTTTGGACGCACCAGCAAAACAAAGGTAAAAAAATGCGATTAGCCAGTTATCAACCTGATATAGCACCTAATTTAGGTTCAATGATTCGTCTTTGTGCATGCTTTGGTGTTTCTCTTGATATAATAGAACCTTGTGGGTTTCCATTATCACTTAAAGCTTTGCGCAGAAGTGCAATGGATTATGCTGATATAGTAGATATGGTTCGTCACGATTCGTGGGAATCATTTCAAGGTGATCGAAAACCAGGCCGATTAATACTTTTAACAACAAAAGCAGATGAGATTTTGTGGGATTTTAAATTTAAGGCTACAGACACCTTAGTAATGGGTCGTGAAAGCGCAGGCGTTCCAACTGAAGTCCATAATGCATGTGATGCTCACATAAAATTGCCTATGTTTGGTAAAGCACGCTCACTTAATGTTGCTATGACAGCAGGTATGGCCATTTCTGAAGCGCTCAAACAAACTAGATAAAAAATATAAATTTATACTTCTAAGGAAATATAACCATTGGCTGACCATGGGCCCACTTAGGGTGCTTAACCATAATAGATTTAAAGCTCTTCCATTCAACAAAATCTTGATACCAAGCTATTAAATTAGGCCAGTCTGAATTTAAAAACCAATCAATATCAACATGGGCAAACTGTCTGATAAATGGTGCAATACCAATATCAGCAAAACCACGTATATTTCCGAATAGAAATTTATTTTTTTCAAGATTATTTTCTAATAAATTCAAATAAATCCCAGCATTTTCTAAAACAAAATCTCTATTATAATTATTAAACTTATTAGGGTATTTATACTGATCCAACCAATTCTTAAAATTTAGATCACATAACTTAATTAAGTCGTGCTCCTTTAAACTTGATGCACTACTTCCTAAAGCCCAAGTCATAATATCGTAACTTTCTTCTATGACTGTTCCATCAGGTAATAGTAATACTGGCACAGTTCCTTTAGGTGATAATCTTAACATTTCTAAAGGTTTTTCACGTAGCACTACCTCTCTTAGCTCTACTTTAATTCCGCCTTTTAAAATGGCCAATCTACTTCGCATTGCATATGGGCAACGTCTAAATGAATATAAAATAGGGAGTTTCACGATGAAATTAATTGTGTTTGTGTTTTTCCAATTATTTTAGATTCTACAATTGAACCTTTAATTTGATCAGAATTAAATAATACTTCTGTAAAGCCTTCAGTTCGACCCATTCGCAAATTTTCAATTAAAACGTTATGTGTTGATCCAACTTGCTTAGCTAAATGATCTTTTACAGCTAGCTCTCCATATGACCTCAATCTACCAGCGCGTTCTTTGACAATAGATCTATCTAACTGAGGCATTCGTGCTGCTGGAGTACCTTCCCTTGGAGAAAAAGGGAAAATATGCAACCAAGTTAAACCACAATCTTCTATTAATTTTAAACTATTCTCAAACATCTCTTCCGTTTCAGTAGGAAACCCAGCGATAATATCAGCACCATAAATAATATCAGGACGAGCCACGCGCATCTTGGAACAAAAATCAACAGCATCGTCTCGTAGATGCCGCCTTTTCATTCGTTTTAGTATCATATCATCACCTGCTTGTAATGAGAGATGCAAATGTGGCATTAGCCTCATCTCAGATGCAACAGCATCAATTAACGCACTATCAGCTTCTACACTATCAATTGAACTAATACGTAATCTTGGTAAGCTTGGAACTAGTTTTAAAATTCGTTGAACTAAATCACCCAACTTTGGCATCATCGGTAGGTCAGCACCCCAGCTTGTAATATCAACACCAGTTAGAACTACTTCATTGTAACCTTTATCAACTAAACGCTTTATTTGATCCACCACAACTCCTGCTGGAACTGACCTAGAATTGCCTCTTCCATATGGAATAATACAAAATGTGCATCTATGATCACATCCATTTTGCACCTGCACATAAGCTCTGCTTCTTGTTCCAAATCCATCAATTAGATGACCAGCCGTATCTTTAACTGACATAATATCATCAACTAAAACTTTTTCAGTTTTACCAACAAAATCTGGGTTTTTTGAAATATTATTCCAAGTGTCTGGTTTCATTTTTTCAGTGTTACCAACCACTAAATCAACTTCTGACATTGTAGAAAAAGTCTTTGGCTCAATTTGAGCAGCACATCCTGTTACAATCATTTGTGCATTTGGATTCTCTCTTCGAAGTTTTCTTATTTCTTGTTTGGATTTTCTCACTGCTTCAGCAGTAACTGCACAAGTATTGACCACCACAATGTTTTCTAGTCCAGAATCATTAATTAATTCTTTCATTGCTTCAGTTTCGTAAGCATTTAACCTGCAACCTTGTGTCATGAACTTTGGAGTTGTCATTGCAAAGCTTTCAAAAACTCACCACTTAACGTACCTTTGAAGACTATAGCAGTTGGCCCAGTCATCCAAACTCCATCCCCAGACCAATCTATACTCAACTTGCCACCATCTAAATGAATATTAACATTTCGATCTGTCAAACCTTTACGGTTCGCAACAACAGCAGCTGCACAAGCCCCTGATCCACAAGCAAGGGTTTCACCAACACCACGCTCAAATGTTCTTTGACGAATATTTTTTTTATCTATTATTTGAATAAATTCCACATTTGTTTTCTGAGGAAATAGTTCATGAGATTCTATTTTTGAACCCCAATTAAGCAAATCTACAGAATCAACATCATCAACTACAAATACACAATGGGGATTCCCCATTCCAGCAGCACCAGGATTACCTTTGATAGGAAGATCTATTAAATCAACATTTTCTTTTAAGGGTATCAAATTCCATTCTAACTGTGGGTGTCCCATATTCACAGTTATCGATCCATTTTGAGTTTTTTTAGCAATTAATAATCTACTTCCAGTTTTCATTGTAATTTCTTGTGAATTTTTTTGATCCATTATCAGTCTAGCTACACATCGGCTCGCATTGCCACATGCATCTGATAGAGACCCATCAGAATTCCAAAACTCTAAATGTACATCAGTGTGTTCAGATTCTGTCATAACCACTAATTGATCATATCCTACACCAAAATGCCTTTCACCAATAGCTTGAGCTATTCTAGAATTTATAGGTGATTCTACATCTCTTGCATCAATGACTACAAAATCATTGCCTAAACCATGCATTTTTAAAAATGGTAGCCCATTTCGATATATATCTTGCTTTATCATATTGATGATATAACCCAATCAAAACAATCATTCTAGATAGGTCTTAATTTTATAACAATAGGACTTGACCCTTCCGTGTCATCATCATAATACGCGCATTAGTGGGCCGGTAGCTCAGTTGGTAGAGCAACTGACTTTTAATCAGTAGGTCTCGGGTTCGAGCCCCGACCGGCTCACCACTTTTCCATTTATAACATCAAGGTAAAGCGGTGATTTGTTTAAGATGTGTACGATCTACAATTTCTGTCGCAATTGAACACTAAATTATACATAATATGAATATTATATTTGAATCAGAATTTATTATATAAATTAGTATTTATAGGCACTCTAATGAAAAAACCAAACTTACTAATATTCATGGTTGATCAATTAAATGGAACATTCTTTCCAGACGGACCCGCTGAATGGTTACATACACCAAATTTAAAAAAACTAGCGGCTAAATCAACTCGTTTCAAAAATTGCTATACTGCTTCACCTTTATGTGCGCCCGGCCGTGCATCATTTATGTCCGGGTTATTACCATCAAGATCAAGAGTGTACGATAATGCTGCTGAATTTTCTTCAGATATTCCAACTTACGCCCACCACTTAAGACGTGCAGGGTATCAAACTTGCCTATCAGGAAAAATGCATTTTGTAGGACCTGATCAAATGCATGGGTTTGAAGAACGCTTAACAACAGATATTTATCCAGCTGATTTTGGCTGGACACCTGATTATCGCAAACCTGGCGAACGAATTGATTGGTGGTATCACAATATGGGATCAGTCACAGATTCAGGCGTAGCAGAAATTTCAAATCAAATGGAATATGATGATGAAGTTACATATAATGCAACAAAGAAAATTTATGACCTATCTAGAGGAAAAGATAGCCGGCCATGGTCTTTGACGATTAGTTTTACTCATCCTCATGATCCATATGTTGCTCGAAAAAAATATTGGGATTTATATGAAGATTGTGAGCATTTATTACCTACTGTTCCCGCTTTTAAATATGAAGAACATGATAATCATTCAAAACGAATTTTTGATGCAAACAATTGGCGTGATTTTGATATTACTGAAGATGACATAAAGCGTTCTCGCCGAGCTTATTTTTCTAATATAAGCTATCTAGACGATAAAATTGGTGAAATTATAGAAGCATTAGAATCTACTAGGCAAGAAGCCACAATTCTTTTCTTATCTGATCATGGAGATATGTTAGGCGAACGTGGACTTTGGTTTAAAATGTCCTTTTATGAAGGATCTGCAAGAGTTCCTCTTATGATTTGCTCTCCAGAAATGGAACCTGGATTAATTTCATATCCTGTTTCAAATATTGATTTGACACCAACACTTTGCGACTTAGCAAATGTTTCAATTGAAGAAATAGCCCCATGGTGTGAAGGCGAAAGTCTGGTTCATCTAGGCCAAGGAGGCGAGCGCACAAATCCAGTAGCTATGGAATACGCTGCAGAGGCATCTTTTGCACCTATGGTATCCTTAAGATATGGACCCTGGAAATATAATCGGTGTTCTTTAGACAGAGATCAGCTTTTTAATCTTGATAATGATCCTAACGAATTAGAAAATTTGGTAAATGTTCCTAAATGTCAAGGAACTTTAGATCAACTTCGCGCTAAATCTGAAGCACGATGGGATTTAAATAAATTTGATTTAGCTGTTCGTGAAAGTCAGGCAAAAAGATGGATAGTTTATGAAGCGTTACGAAATGGCAATTACTTTCCTTGGGACTTTCAACCATTACAAGATGCATCTGAACGATATATGAGAAACCATATGGATTTAAACGATGTAGAAAATAATAATAGATTTCCTCGTGGAGAATAACAAATTATTTGCTATACTTATAAGTTATTGATGGGGATTAAAAAATATGATGCTTAAATGCCAACCAACAGCGAGTCATTTTATCGATGGCCAATATGTTGAGGATACTGATGGAAGACTAATTGAATGTATTTATCCAGCAACAGGTGAGATTATAGCTAAATTACACTCAGCTACTCCTAAGATAATTGAAATGGCATTAAGCTCTGCAAAATTAGCACAAAAATCTTGGGCAAAATTATCAGGTACTGAAAGGGGTCGCGTATTACGCAAAGCTTCTGATTTGATAAGAGAGCGTAATCATGAGTTATCAATTCTTGAAACATATGATACAGGAAAGCCATTACAAGAAACATTATACGTTGATGCAACTTCTGGAGCTGATGCATTAGAATACTTTGGTGGCCTATCCGGATCAATAACTGGTGAGCATATACCTTTGGGTGAAGATTGGGCTTATACCAAAAGAATACCAATTGGAGTTTGCCTAGGAATAGGTGCATGGAATTATCCAACACAAATTGCATGTTGGAAAGGCGCACCAGCATTAGCCTGTGGTAATTCAATGATTTTCAAACCATCAGAAATGACCCCATTATGTGCGCTAAAAGTAGCTGAAATTTTAATTGAAGCGGGAGCACCAAAAGGAATCTATAATGTCATTCAGGGGTATGGCGATGTAGGTGCATCTTTAGTTTCAGATAGACGAGTAAATAAAGTTTCACTAACTGGATCTGCACAAACAGGTAAAAAAGTTTATGCATCAGCAGCTGCTAGCATGAAACATGTAACTATGGAGCTTGGGGGCAAATCTCCTCTCATTATTTTTGATGATGCTGATATTGAGAATGCCGTTGGTGGCGCAATGTTGGCTAATATGTATTCAACAGGTCAAGTATGCTCAAATGGTACACGCGTATTTGTGCAAAGTGGTATTAAAAAAGCTTTTCTTAAACGTTTTGCAGAACGAGCAGCAAAAATTAAAATTGGCGATCCAATGAATGAAGAAACACAATTTGGACCAATGGTTTCTGAAAAACAAAGAGATATTGTCATGAAATACATTGCTAAAGGTAAAGCGGAAGGTGCGACATTAATTTGTGGTGGAAATATAATTGAAGGAGATGGATGGTTTATTGAGCCAACCGTTTTTTCAGATGTAACAGACAATATGACAATAGCCAAAGAAGAGATTTTTGGACCAGTTATGTCAGTTTTTGAATTTGACAATGAGAATGAAGTTATTGCCAGAGCAAATAATACAAACTTGGGATTAGCGGGTGGTGTTTTCACAAACGATATAAAAAGAGCACACCGGGTTGTTGATGAATTGGAAGCAGGGACATGCTTTATAAATTCATATAATGATGCACCTGTTGAGGCCCCATTTGGTGGTGTTAAAGATTCAGGTGTCGGGCGTGAAAATTCCAAAGCCGCAATAGAGCATTACAGTCAGTTAAAAACTGTTTATGTTCGAATGGGTAATGTTGATTCACCATATTAGGAAAAGTATTAATGAAAGCTGATTTTGTAATCATTGGGGCTGGTTCTGCAGGATGCGCCATGGCCTATAGGCTATCAGAAGACGAAGTGAATACTGTAATTGTAATTGAATATGGTGGTTCAGATATGGGACCATTAATACAAATGCCAGCAGCATTATCATATCCAATGAATATGAAGGCATATGATTGGGGATTTCAATCTGAACCAGAGCCACATTTGGATAATCGTAAACTTGCAACACCAAGGGGAAAAGTTTTAGGTGGGTCCTCATCAATTAATGGAATGGTATATGTTCGAGGGCATGCCAAAGACTATGATTATTGGGAACAGTCGGGTGCTAACGGTTGGTCATATGCAGATGTACTGCCATACTTTAAAAGAATGGAAAACTGGCGCAGCGGAGGTCATGGAGGAGATAAAAGCTGGCGCGGCCGAAAAGGTCCGCTACATGTCTCGCGGGGGCCACGCAAAAATCCATTATTTAAAGCTTTTGTTAAAGCTGGACAGCAAGCGGGATATGAAACAACTGAGGATTATAATGGCGAAAAGCAAGAAGGCTTTGGCCCAATGGAGCAAACTGTTTACAAAGGCCGCCGTTGGTCTGCTGCCAATGCATATTTACATTCCGCATTGAAAAGAAAAAATTGCAAAATTGTTCGTGCTTTTGCGCGCAAAGTCATAATAGAAAAAGGTAAAGCAATTGGTGTTGAAGTTGAAATAAATGGTAAAATTCAGGTCATATTTGCAAATCGTGAAGTAATAATATCAGCCTCATCAATAAATTCACCTAAACTCTTAATGCTTTCTGGAATTGGACCCGCTGAACATCTCAAACAACATGGTATAAAAGTCATAGCTGATAGGCCCGGAGTAGGACAAAATTTACAAGATCATCTAGAAATTTATCTTCAAATTGCATCATTAAAACCAATTACACTTTATAAATATTGGAATTTTGTTTCAAAAGCATTGATAGGTGCGCAGTGGCTGTTCACAAAAACAGGTTTAGGTGCATCCAATCAATTTGAAAGTGCAGCATTTATTCGATCAAAAGCAGGTATTGAATATCCTGACATTCAATACCATTTTCTACCAATAGCTGTAAGATATGATGGGCAAGCAGCTGCAGAGGGGCATGGATTTCAAGCCCATGTTGGACCAATGAGATCTAATTCTCGAGGTTCAATAACTTTAAAATCAAACGATCCTAAGGTCTCTCCAAAAATTATATTTAATTATATGAGCACACCTCAAGATTGGGAGGATTTTAGAAATTGTATAAAGCTAACTCGTGAAATATTTAATCAAGATGCATTTAAAGAATATGCAGGAAAAGAAATTCAGCCAGGTAAAGGCACTCAATCAAATGCAGATTTGGACACTTTTTTAAAACAAAATGTTGAGAGTGCCTACCATCCATGCGGTACATGCAAAATGGGTTCAATAAATGATCCAATGTCTGTTGTAGATCCCGAATGTAGGGTCATTGGTGTGGAAAACTTAAGATTAGCTGATAGTTCTATTTTTCCAAGAATAACAAATGGTAATTTAAATGGTCCATCAATAATGACAGGTGAAAAAGCTTCAGATCATATTTTAGGCAAACAAATGTTACCCAAGTCAAATGCTAAGCCTTGGATGCATCCGAATTGGAAGTCTAAACAACGTTAAGATTTATTATATTTAATTTGTTAGTTTAAAAGCGTTGCGCGTCTAAACCATTTCACTATTTTAATACGATCTTCATCTTCAAGTTCAGTGATGTTTGCTGGAGGCATTGCATTACTAAGTCCTGCATGAATATAAATTTCCTTTGCGCTTCGCGCAATATCTTGATGTGTTTCAAGGTAAACACCCTTTGGCGCATTTATCATACCATCCCACACTGGTTCTCGAGCATGACACATTGAGCACCCGCCAATAATAATATCCGAAATATCATCAAAACCTTTTGCTTGTATAAATTTTACTTGGGATTGCGATAATGGCTGATTTTCCAAATCATCATAATCTCCATCCCATGTTGATGCCGTTGAAAGGGCCGCAATAATTAAAAACAGAACTAATGTAGCCATCCATGTCCAAGTTGGGCCTGAGCCAGTAGCGTGCAGAGTATTGAAATAATGACGAATTGTAACTCCCATTAAAAAAACTAATGAAGCTATAATCCAAGTATATTCAGTAGCAAATGCAAGTGGGTAATGATTAGAAAGCATCAAAAATAAAACTGGTAATGTTAAATAATTATTATGTGTACTTCGTAATTTTGCTATTTTTCCATATTTTGGATGAGGCGTACGACCTTCTTTTAAATCTTTTACAACAATACGTTGGTTTGGCATAATTATAAAAAAAACATTTGCTGACATTATAGTCGCTGTAAATGCTCCTAGATGTAGCATTGCAGCTCGACCAGTAAATATTTGATTATAGCCCCAAGACATTGCGACCAATATTATAAACAGAAGAAGCATTAGTCTTGTGGGGTTATCTCCAAGAAAAGATTTGCACAAAAAATCATATATTAGCCAACCAATAATTAACGAGCCTGCAGAAATAGAAATTGCTTGCCAAACTGATAAATCTGCTTTTGCAGGGTCTATTAAATATAATTCTGCACCAAGCCAGTATACTATCATTAACATAACAGCACCTGAAAGCCATGTTGAGTAACTTTCCCATTTAAACCAAACTAAATGTTCTGGCATATTTTCTGGTGCAACTGAATATTTTTGAACGTGGTAAAATCCTCCACCATGAACCTGCCACTCTTCGCCATATGCGCCCACAGGTAAATGAGGTGATTTTTTTAGTCCTAAGTCTAACGCTATAAAATAAAAAGAAGATCCGATCCAAGCTATTGCAGTAATTACATGAAGCCAGCGTATAGCAAAAGCAAACCATTCCCACATTATCACATAATCATTCATAATTCATCTTTCTGTTTTTATTCTTTCTTATATGTACTTTCATTTTCTTGCTAGGATTGTTATTGGTAAAACAGTATCAAAAAAAAGACAACAATGTCATATTTCGAAAACATACGCACTTTTACACGTATCTACGAATTAGGTAGCATGTCGGCTGCGGCAAGAGATCAAAGAATATCTCCTGCAGTTGCATCAGCCCGCATTTCTCAACTTGAGGGACATTTAGGCGTCAGACTCTTTCAACGAACTACAAGAAGCCTATCTCCAACAGAGCAGGGGCAGATTTTTTATCGAGGTGCCAGAGTAATTCTTGAATCAGTCCAAATGGCTGAAGCTGATATTGGAGATGTAACAGAAAATCCTCGAGGGGTTTTGCATGTTGCGGCACCATTAGGTGTTGGAAGAAGTTTAATTGCACCAAACTCTCCTGCATTTACAAACAAATACCCACTTGTTGATTTAAGGTTGCGCTTAAGTGACAGAAAAGTGGATCTAACAGCTGAGGGATTAGATATTGCATTTTTTCTTGGAAACCCAACTGACTCAAATCTCAGAATTCGTAAAATTGCTGATTGCCCCAGAGTATTATGCGCAAGTCCAGATTATGTATCCAAAAATGGCCATCCTGTAGATGGTTTTGAACTTCAAAGAGGCAAGCACAATTGTTTGATGTTGCGGTTTCCTGGATCAACTGAATTTCAATGGGAACTAAACACGCCTGATGGTTTGCGAAAATTTGATGTAAAAGGACGGTTAGAAAGTGACGACGGTGATGTATTAACAGACTGGGCCCTTGCAGGTGCTGGAATAGCTATGAAGCCTGTATTTGAAGTTTACGAACATCTCAAAAGTGGTAGACTTGTAATAGTAGCAGAAAAAACACGCCCATCTCATGTTCAAATGGCATGCTTATACACACATAGACGACACCAAGATCCCAAAGCACGTTTATTTATGGAATTTATGATAGAAAGAATTAGCCAAGCTATTTCAGGGCCATTCCATAAAAAATAGTTAACTACCTCTATAAGTGGAATAGCCAAACGGGGATAAAAGTAATGGCACATGGTAATGGACATTCTCAGACATTCCAAAGCGAATAGGGACAATATTTAAAAACTGAACACCTTTAAATGTCTGATTATGACGCTTAATATAATCACCACAATAAAATAGTAATTCGTATTCACCAATTTCAAATTCACCAGAACTTAATATTTGATTATCGGTCCTTCCGTCATCATTAGTAATAGCTTTAGTTAAAAACTTTGGTTCATTATCAACCATTCGGTATAATTCAATTTCCAATCCAGCAGCAGGGCTGCCTCGAGCAGTATCCAAAACGTGTGTTGTTAAATATCCAGCCATTCACATTTCCTCCTATTATAATCTATTTTTAGTATAGTTTTTACATTATTAAAGGCCTAAATCAGTAATACTCCTTCAAATATTATTTGATATAAAATCAAAATATATTGTTTATAAAGAGAATTAAACAGGAGATCTTTTAGGATGAAACGATATCCGCGAGATATGTATGGCTACGGGAGTAAACCCCCAAAAGCTAAATGGCCAAATAGTGCAAAAATTGCATTACAAATAGTAATTAATTTTGAAGAAGGTGGCGAGAATAACATCCTCCACGGTGATACTAGCTCAGAAGCTTTTTTATCTGAGATAGTTGGAGCAAATGCATGGCCTAACCAACGCCATGCAAATATGGAGTCAATTTATGAATATGGTTCTCGAGTAGGGTTTTGGAGATTATATGATCTATTCAAAAATATACCTATTACTGTATATGGCGTTGCATCAGCATTAGCACGATCTCCTAATCATGTTCATGCTATGAAATCCGCAAATTGGGAAATAGCAAGTCACGGCTTAAAATGGATTGATTATAAAGATTATAAAGAAAAAGATGAGTTATCTGACATGGCTGAAGCAATTCGACTTCATACTGAAGTAACGGGCGTCCCTCCAAAAGGTTGGTATACTGGTCGGTCATCAGAAAATACAATACGACTTGCAGCCGAAACTGGCAATTTTAAATATATTGCAGATAGCTATGCAGATGATTTACCATATTGGGAAGAATTTGGAGACCACGATCAACTAATAGTTCCTTACACTTTAGACGTAAATGATATGCGATTTGCAACTCCTCAAGGATTTAATTCTGGAACACAGTTTTTAGATTATTTAAAAGATAGTTTTACTACATTGTATATGGAAGGTTGTAATGGTTCTCCAAAAATGATGTCGATTGGTCTTCATTGCCGCCTGATTGGACGCCCAGGAAGATTTGAAGCAATTCGAAAATTTTTAGAATTTGTAAATACTCATGCTGATGTATGGATTGCTACACGAGAGCAAATTGCAGACCATTGGATGCAGACGCACCCACATAAACGTTTTAATAGGCCAAGTAAAATGAACCGTGAAGGTTTTATAGATTTATATGGTGGAATATTTGAACATTCAGCATGGATTGCTGATAATGCATATGATTATGAATTAAGTTATGCACATGATACAGCCACTGGATTACACAATGCTTTATGTAGAGCATTTAGATCAGCTCCAAAAGAGTTGAGACTAAAAGTCTTAAGGGCTCACCCAGATTTGGCAGGAAAGTTAGCACAAGCAAAACGACTAACATCAGAAAGTACATCGGAGCAAGCATCTGCTGGAATGGATAGTTTAACTGATAATGAGCGCAAAATATTTACTCAATTAAACTTAACCTACGTAAAAAAGCACGGCTTTCCTTTTATTATTGCAGTTAGAGATCATAATAAAGCAAGTATTTTAAGCGCTTTTAAAACACGCATTAATAATGATGGTGACACTGAGTTTTTAGAGGCGTGTGAACAAGTTGAGAGAATAGCTGAATTTCGGTTAATGGACATTTTACCATGATCCGAGAAATTAAGTCCCAAACATTAACTGCAAAAAATTTTACTCCATTTGGTGATATATTAGATGCTTCAGGCGATCCAGATAAAATCATAAATCAAGGTATGTGTGGTAGACACCATAATCTAGCTAAATTAGATTTTATTGCTGGAAAAGCGGGTATAAGCATATTTAATGCTAAACCACGAAGCATGCCTTTAAAGTTAGAGATGATGGAACGCCATCCTGATGGGAGCCAGGCTTTCATACCTATGCATCAAAAACCATTCTTAATAGTCGTTGCTCATGATAAAAATGGTAAACCAGATACACCAATCTCATTTATATCAGAACCAGGCCAAGGTATTAATATACACCGAAATATATGGCATGGGGTTTTGTGCCCATTACACTCTCCTGGCTTGTTTGCAGCAATTGATAGAATCGGAGATGGTCCAAACTTAGAAGAACACTGGTTCCAAAAAGCTTGGACTATTATTTAAATAATATTTATTCGTAGCTAGATACTGGAGATCCGGCTAATGCAGCTATATTCAGCAAACCACGTACTGTAACACCTGGTGTTACTATATGCGCTCGATTACCCATTCCCATCAAAATTGGCCCAACTTCTAAACCCCCTGCAACAGATTTAAGAACATTTCGAGTTGCTCCAGCAGCATCTGAATTTGCATAAACCAATATGTTTGCTTTTCCTTTTAATCGATTGTTTGGCATCATAGTTTCACGAAGATCTTCGTCCAAAGCTGCATCAGTATGCATTTCACCTTCATATTCAAAATCTACTTTTTGAGAGTCTAAAATAGCTAATGCTTCCCGAGTGACCCTGCCTGAATGTGAATCAGCATTACCAAATTGGGAACTTGAGCATAAGGCTAATTTAGGCTCAATACCAAAACGCCTTGTATGCCGTGCAGCTGCGATCATTGTATTAGCTATTTGTTGAGCAGATGGTTCAATATTTACATGAGTATCAGCAATAAATAGTGGCCCCTGATCTAAAATTACCAAAGATAATGCACCTACTGGATTTAATTCTTCATTTGATAATACTTGTTTTATATACTTTAAATGCCAATGGTATTGGCCAAATGTACCACAAATCATACTATCTGCTTCACCCCTATGAACCATAACTGCTGCTATTGCAGTTGTGTTTGTACGTAAAATTGCTTTTGCTAAATCTGGAGTAATACTTTTACGGGCCATTATATCGTGATAAGATTTCCAATAATCACGATATCGTGCATCATTTTCAGGGTTTACAAGTTCAAAGTCTATTCCTGCTTTAATAGATAATCCCTCCCTCTCAATACGAGTTTCAATCACATTTGGGCGCCCAATAAGAATTGCTGTTTCTGACAATTCTTCTGACATAGCCTGCACAGTTCTTAGGACTTTAACATCTTCACCCTCAGCAAAAACTACCCGCCTATTGTCAGTTTTAGCCGCTTCAAAAATTGGCCGCATTGTTACTGCTGATCTATAAACCTGTGTTTGTAATTTTGCATGATAGGCATCTAAATCTAAATTATGTTTAGCCACACCACTATCAATTGCTGCTTTTGCGACTGCCAATGCTATGGTGGGCAATAATCGCGGATCAAACGGTTTAGGAATTAAGTAGTCTGGGCCAAATGCTAATCGTTCACCTTGATATGCAGCTCCCAACTCAGCACTTGCCGTTTCGCGAGCTAGGCCAGCAATTGCCTCTACACATGCAGCTTTCATTTCATCATTTATTGTTGTTGCACCTACATCAAGCGCTCCACGGAAAATAAATGGAAAACACAAAACATTATTCACCTGGTTTGGATAATCAGATCGACCAGTTGCAATCAATGCATCCGGAGAAGCTTCACGAGCTTCTTCCGGCATAATTTCTGGAGTAGGGTTTGCTAGTGCGAAAATAATTGGGTGAGATGCCATCTTTTTGACCATCTCCTGTGTCAATAAACCTGGACCAGATACCCCAAGAAATAGATCTGCTCCCTCCATTGCTTCCATTGTAGTTCTTTTAGTTGTATTTCGAGCAAATTCAGATTTTTCGGTATTTAAATCATTTCGTTGAGTATGAACAACACCTTTACTATCTATCATAGTTATGTTTTCTTTTTTTGCCCCCATAACCATCATCATTTTCAAACAAGCTATACCGGCAGCACCCGCCCCTAATGCTACTATTTTAATTTCTGAAAACGATTTTTTTGCGACTATTAATGCATTTGAAGCTGCTGCAGCTGCAACTATTGCTGTTCCATGCTGATCATCATGGAATACAGGTATACCCATCTTTTCACGGCAAATTCTTTCTACAATAAAGCAATCTGGTGCTTTAATATCCTCAAGATTAACAGCCCCAAATGTTGGTTCTAAACTGCACACTATTTCAGCTAATTTTTCTGGATCAGATTCATTCACCTCAATGTCAAAACAGTCAATGCCAGCAAATTTTTTGAACAAAACCGCCTTGCCCTCCATGACAGGCTTTGAGGCCAAAGCGCCAATATCACCTAGCCCTAAAACAGCTGTGCCGTTTGAAATAACTGCAACCAAATTTCCTCTTGATGTATAGCGCCGAGCATCTTCTGGGTTTTTTTCGATTTCCAAACAGGCTTCTGCAACTCCAGGTGAATAAGCTCGGCTTAAATCACGACCATTAGCCATTGGCTTTGTAGCTCTTATCTCTAATTTACCTGCACGAGGAAATTCATGATAATCCAATGCAGCTTGTTTTTCGATTAGTTTCTTTGTGTCTTTAGCCACTTATTTTTCCTTTAGTAGGGTGCAAATACAATATTACACTAGTTGATATTTCAGCTTATCTCTTAAATAAACTAAAATTATAAATATAATTTTAGAAAACTAATTTTTTCTATTATCTCAAATTAATTTGTAATGTTTAATCGTAAAAACTGATTAAAAAAACATCATTTGATTATAGATGTAGCATTATATTTTTATTATTAAATTTTTTATTTTACTTTATTTTTTTAAGCTCTACGGCCCTAATTATTAGATAGCTTTAAATTCATATGCCTATTAACATCTTTATATAAAAGATATTGGAAAGCGTTAGGACCTCCTGCGTAGCAAGCTTGAGGGCAGAAAGCACGGAGCAACATATAGTCACCAGCTTCTACTTCAATCCAATCTTGGTTTAACCTATAAACCGCTTTTCCATTTAGAATATATAGGCCATGTTCCATCACATGCGTTTCACAAAACGGAATTACAGCACCTGGTTGTAATGTAACAATAGTTACATGCATGTCATGACGTAAATCAGATGGATCAACAAAACGTGTTGTAGTCCATTTGCCATCTGTATCTGGCATAGGTGAAGGAATAATATTTTTTACACTGGTAACAATTGGATCTGGCTTATCTAGACCATCTACAAATTTATAAGATTTTCTTATCCAATGGAATTTAGAAACTTCATCAGATTGATTTCTTAAAGTCCACTTCAAACCTGCTGGTAGATAAGCATATCCACCCTCTTTTAATTCATATTTTTTCCCATTAAATGTAATATTTACCGCTCCCTCAACAATAAATAACACTCCTTCTGCATCAGGATCTGTTTCAGGTTGATTGCTCCCACCATTAGGTTGAACTTCCATAATATATTGTGAAAATGTTTCTGAAAAACCAGTTAATGGACGGGATAAAACCCATAACCTAGTCTCATCCCAAAATGGTAAGAAACTAGTAACAATATCCCTCATCGACCCTTTTGGAATAACTGCATATGCATCTGTGAAAACAGCCCGATCAGTTAGTAAATTGGTTTGATTTGGGTGCCCACCCATTTCAGAAAAGTATTTAGCCTTAGTCATTTGCTGAATCCATTTTAATTTTACTTAATATCATGTATTTTGCTTCCTAAGCCAAGTCATTCCTTGAAGAATAGAATATTCGGAAAAATTTGATAATAAACTGATTCAAATAAATTCAAGATTATTAACTAAATATTGTTTTTGACTGTTTGTCTTTGTCACTTGCTGTATAAGTAATTTAACTTACAATTAAATAAGCACTAAATGTGCAAAATTCTAATAAGGAAATTAAGAATGAAGACTGTTTTAGAGCAACTTAGAGAAATAACTGTCGTTGTAGCAGATACTGGCGAAGCTGCTGCTATAAAAGAGTATAAACCAGTTGATTGCACCACAAATCCATCTCTAGTTCTAAAAGCATTAACAGATCCAGCTACAGAAGCACTAGTTGCCTCAGAAATAGAAAAGGGTAAAAAATCTGGATATTCACCAGAACAAGTAACCGAAATTTTAACAGTAGCAATGGGCGCTGAGTTGGCTGCATTAGTACCAGGTCGTGTATCAACAGAAGTAGATGCTTGTCTTTCTTTTGATACTGAAAAATCTGTTGCCAGAGGTAGAGCAATCATTACCGAATATGAAAGACGGGGAATTAAAAAAGATCAAATACTTATTAAACTTGCTTCTACATGGGAAGGCATACGTGCTGCAGAAATTTTGCAAGGTGAAGGTATAGACTGTAATCTTACATTATTGTTCTCCATGGCACAGGCTGTTGCATGTGCAGACGCTAAAGCATTTTTAATCTCGCCATTCGTAGGTAGAATTACTGATTGGTATAAAAAAGCAGAAGGCCGTGATTCATATTTACCAAATGAAGACCCAGGCGTAAAATCAGTTCATAAGATTTATGATTATTATAAATCAAATAATATTAAAACAGTCGTGATGGGTGCATCATTTAGAAGTAGCGATCAAATAAAAGCTCTTGCAGGATGTGATAATCTTACTATCGCACCAAGTCTTTTAGATGAAATGGAAAATGATAAATCCTCACTCAAGCAAGCTTTATCTCCAAATAATATTAGCGGCGTTCTTCCAATTTCTATGGATGAAGCAACTTTTAGATGGGAAATGAATGCAAATCCAATGGCAACAGAAAAATTAGCCGAAGGAATTCGTAATTTTGATTTAGACCACAAAAAACTTATAAACTTAATTGCTTCCAGCATGGGGATTTGATTTAGCTTTTAGATTTACAGAGAAAATAATTTAAAACTTTATATATATTTCAGCAAGTATAAATTTGTGAACTTAATTTTATTTTTTTGGCCAAAACTATAAGTATGAGAGCATTATGAAAATATTAATTATTGGCGCAGCGGGTATGATTGGAACGCGGTTAGCTAAATCAATTATTAAAAATAAAACAAACAAAACTAAACATGACATTACTCTATTTGATGTTATTGCGCCAAAATTAGATGAAAATGATGGTCCATGTAGAATAAAAATAGGGGATATTTCTGATTCAAGTGTTGCTGCAGAATTAATTAATGAAATGCCTGATATAATTTATCATCTTGCTGCAATTGTTTCAGGTGATGCCGAGTCAGATTTCAAAAAAGGTTGGAATACGAATGCTAGTGGAACTTGGAATTTACTTGAAGAAATCCGAAAGAAAAATATTTCTTTAACCGGTTCTTATAAGCCAAAGTTTATTTTTACTTCATCAATCGCTGTCTTTAGTGGACCTTATCCAAACACAATTAATGATGATTTTTCACCTAACCCTGAAACATCATATGGCGCTCAAAAATTAGTTGGCGAAATTCTTATCAGTGACTATACACGCAAAGGCTTTTTGCAGGGTATAGCACTTCGTTTTCCAACAATTGTAGTAAGGCCAGGTATACCTAACAAAGCAGCAAGTTCTTTTTATTCAAGTATCATTCGAGAACCTTTAAATGGAATAGAAGCCATATTACCTGTTCACGAAAGCCTTCGTCACTGGTTTGCAAGCCCTCAAAGTGCTATTTCTTTTTTACTTCATGCAGCAAAACTTGACTTTACTAAACTTGGGAATAGACGTTCTTTAAATTTACCAGGTATTTCATGCTCAATCACAGAACAAATATCAGCACTTGAAGAGATTGCTGGAGCAAAAATTAGTAATCTAATCAAGCGCCATTTTGATCCAGAAATAGATAAAATAGTTGGAAACTGGCCCCAAAATTTTATGGCAACTCGTGCTATCGAGTTAGGCTTTGTTGCAGATAAGAACTTTAAAGAAATAATTCAAAAATACATTGATGAAGAAATTAATTTAATATCATAATTCACAAAAAAGACACCCATATTAATCGAATTGAAGTGAGTACTAATAAGACGTAAATAATTGGATAAAATATTTCTGTGTTCATCTTTTTGACAATATATGCACCTAATAAAGTTGCTACTACAGCTACAGGAATTAAAATTAAAGAAGACCAAGTTACAGCAAGATTAAGGCGTCCAAGCGCAAAATAAGGTCCAATTTTAATAAAATTGAAAACAGAGAAAATTAAAACACTAGAACCAACAAATACTTTGGGTTCTAACCGTAAAGGTATTGCATATATTTGGAATGGTGGGCCTCCCGCATGCGCTATGAAACTAGTAAATCCAGAGATAAGACCCCAAAAATATCCACTCCAATTATTCTGCTTTATAGAAAATTTAAAATTTTTAAATTTTCTATAAATTAATCTTTGGAGAATAAATAATAGAGCTATAATACCAACTAAAAGCCCAACCATTTCTTCAGATACGATAGAAGCAGTTATCCAGCCAATGGCAATTCCTACAATACCCACTGGTAAGATAATAAGAACTAATTTTTTTTCCCATTGTCCACGCCAAGTCCATAAACTAATTGCGTCCATAACAAGATAAATAGGTAATAAAAAAGCAACTGCTTCAAGTGGTGGCATAATTAATGCTAAAATAGGCACGCCTAAAATACCAAAAGCTCCACCCAAACCACCTTTAGATAACCCAACAAGAAATACTGCTACCAAAACAACAAGGGTACTCATTAAATCTGAAAAAATAGGAGTATTCATTTATTTGCCCATTTACTTAGAAATTAGCACAAAGGCCAAAAAGCTAATATTTTAAATTAAAATCAGTTATTATATTAAACTAAAATTGATAATATCTTGACTTTATTTGAAAAGAAACATCGTTGACTAGAGCTAATAAAAAAACTTAGTGTTACTACCTTATGTTAATATAAAATACTGAGTATTATAAACAACAAATCTAATATAAATTTATTTTTTTAGGAAAACTCTAATGGCTGACGAACACGACCGTTCAATGATGGAAAACCTGTATTGGTGGGGAATTCCAACAATGTTTAGATGTAATAATGAAACATTAAACAATCAAGATATTGCCTTAGTTGGGGTTCCTCATTCAACGGGAAACGGAACGACTGAAAGAGATCAGCACCTTGGTCCTCGCGCACTTCGCAATGTATCAGCAGTACATAGGCGAGCACATATCGATTTTGGAATAGACCCCTGGACGAGTGCTGAAATAATAGATTTAGGCGATGTTCCATTTCCACGGGCAAATGATAATGAAGACTGCATAGAGCGAATTACTAAATTTTTTACAGAAATAGATGAAGCAAAAATTAAACCAGTTTCAATTGGTGGTGATCATTCAATCACAGGTGGAATTATTCAAGCACTAGGATGTGGAAAACTTACAAATGGTCAACCCATCAGCTTTTTGCACCTTGATGCCCATACTGATGTTTTTACCAAAGTAGATCATTTTCTTGGTGCAAAAAAATCAGCAGCACACTGGGGCGCTTACCTTGCAGACCAAGGGAAAATTGATCCATCACGTTCAATGCAAATTGGGTTACGTGGTCATCCAAGAACATTAGATTGGCTACAACCAGCTTATGATTATGGTTATAATATTGTTACTATGAAGGACTTTAGAAAACGCGGATTAGCTGATGTTATTGCCCAAACAATAAAAGTATTAGGTAATCGTCCCGTTTATATTACTTTTGATCTTGATTGCCTTGATCCAACTATAGCTCCAGGTGTATCAAATATTGAGCCTGGTGAGAAAGGTTTTGATATAGATGAAGCTATCGCGCTATTACGCGCCGCTCGTGGACTAAACATTGTTGGAGGTGACGTAGTCTGTATGATGCCAACAAAAGATAGTCCAAACAATATTACAGCATTAACCGCTTCTGCCATTATGTTTGAAATGATTTCAATGATTGCAGAAAATAATATTAAATAACTTCACGATTTAAGCCAAACTTTTATCAACCGGAAGCTTTCACGGAAATGCGCTTCACGTAAATTCTGATCAGTTATTAAATGACCTCTCTTAAACTTATCAGAGAGCATTTTTCCTTTTTCAAGATCTTTAGTAAGGTAGTTTAAAGCTTCATTTACCTCAGTTGTATTAACCTCTCGTTTACGACAGTTATCTATTGCCCACTGCAATGATGTCAGCGATTGCAAAAGTTCATATTCTGTAATTAATTCTTCTGACCAATTACCACCAAATGCAACATTTGATATTTTCTTTTTAAATTCCATGATAGAACATATAGTGAACATTTAGATAGATTCGCAATATAAAATGCATCCACTTCGTACAATTTATATAGACATGAATAGCTTTTTTGCTAGCGTTGAACAGCATGAAGAGCCCAATTTACGCGGAAAGCCTGTAGGTATTACCGCAATGGAAGGTGATATAGGATGCCTCGTAGCAGCAAGTTATGAAGCAAAATATTTTGGTGTAAAAACCACCATGAGTATTAAAGAAGCAAAGGCCTTATGCCCAAGAATTATCTTAAGACCCTCAAGGCATCGCTTATATGTTAAATACAATCAACACATAGCTAAGATCTTTGATCAATATGCTGAACTAGAATACGTGCGCAGTGTAGATGAATTTCAAATTGCACTTGGTGGTAAAACATCAAATTTAAAAATTGCATCAAAATTAGTACAAACGATGAAAGATGCACTCAAACATGAAATAGGTGAAAGTTTAAAATTTTCAGCTGGAATAGGTTCAAACCATCTTCTTGCAAAAATCGCAGGCAAGTTAGAAAAACCTAATGGAATGCAATGGTTATCTCCTGATAACATGCCTGATCGATTATTAGATATCCCACTTGAAGATTTACCAGGAATCGGGCGAGGCATATTATTTAAACTTAATTCTGCAGGAATTCACAATGTTACAGAAATATATAATCTGGATCCAAAACATGCACGCAAAATTTGGGGATCTGTCATAGGTGAGCGTTTTGTGCGCTTACTACAAGGAGAAAATATTCCATTAGAAAGCACAAAACGTGGCGGTTACGGTAATAGTAAAATGCTAGCACCCGAAAACCGAACATTAAAAAATGCTTATCTTGTTTCTAGATGGCTGATTGAAAAATCAGTAGCAAGATTGCGCCGAGATAATTATACCGCATCACAGTTTACATTATTTTTAAGAATACAAAACCCCCAGAGCCGCTGGGGTAGCAGTATAAAAACACATTATAGTCAGGATACTGCACATTTTTTAGATATAAATCGTAAACTTTGGCGAACAATGTATATTCAAAAACATCCTCACCTTATATCTTCTATTTCAATACAGCTAGGAAACATTTTACCCTTACCAAAACGCTCGGGTGAAATGCTTTTACCTATGGAAATGGCAAAAAAAATGAACGTGAACGCTTAGCAAGAACCATTGATACTATTAACAAAAGATTTGGAGCTAGCACAGTGACTTATGGAATAAATAAAGCCCACAATGGTTTCTTTGAGCGTGGGTAAAATATCCATAAAAATTTAACTAAATATAATTCTAAACTAATGAAATTTATGTCGTTTTTGAGACAGGTTAAAAAAATTAATTAACTAACAAACGTATATGAAAAAAGATTTTCCAGTGAATGACCGTGGTGCAGCAATCTCAATGATTGGAGCAATGCTAATACTTGGTTTTACTGATAACTTTATAGTTTTTATTGCAGAGATAATGAGTCTTTGGCAATTCCAATTTATTCGTGCAGTTATCGCATTGCCCTTAATAGTTTGTATTGCATATTTATTGAAAATCACAATACGCCCTAAACGCCCTTGGGCAGTTGCATTGCGAAGTTTATTTTTAACAATAGCCATGATTTTTTATTTTTGGTCTTTGGCTTTTATACCAATGGCTCAAGCCTTAGCTGGCCTCTTTACATCACCTATTTTTATTTTAATAATTAGTGGATTAATTTTTCGTCAATCAATCAATTTTATTCAAATAGTTGCTGTTTTTATAGGTTTTATTGGAATAATTTTTGTTGTTGATACTGAATTAACAAAATTAACTTTTTTTAGTTTCTTACCTGTTTTTGGTGGTTTATTTTATGCAATGGCTGCTGTAGCCACACGCGAGTTTTGTGAAGGTGAGACAACTTTGGCCTTATTAGCTAGCATAATGATAATGCAAGGTTTTGTTGGAATGTGCGCATTATATATTATTACATGGATTGCACCTGAGGTGCCGAGTGGAACAGCTGGATTTATTTTACGAGAATGGGTGTGGAATATTAATAGTGTAATGCCATGGATTACACTACAAGCTGTAGGAGCAATTTTAGGGATCGGATTAATTTTTCGAGCTTATCAAATTGGGCAAGCTTCCCAAGTTGCAGTTTTCGAATATTCAGCTCTTATATTTGGACCATTTTTTGCTTGGGTTTTAATAGGTCAGCAAGTAAATTTAATGCAGCTTTTAGGAATTTTGTTAATTGCAATAGCAGGTAGTTTAATTGCATTGCGATCGTTAAAAAGGGATATTCAAATATGAAAACTATGACATGCAAACAGCTTGGTGGCGCGTGTGATAAAACTTTCAGTGCCAATACATTTGATGAAATTGTCACAATGAGCAAACATCATGGAATGGAAATGTTCAAAAAAAATGACAAAAGTCACTTAACCGCAATGGAAGAAATTAGCGTGCTAATGCAAGATCAATCTAAAATGCAGGAATGGTTTAATCAAAAAAAAGAAGAGTTTAATGCATTGTAAAACAATGCATTAATCTACATCTCATTAATCCCTATATTATAGTTGAAAGCGTTCGAGATTTACCATCACGGGCTGCATCATCCGCAGCATCTGCCAATAATTGTGCCCTAAGGCCATCTTCACCATTAGGTTTCATAATGCCACCAGAATTCATTACATCTACAAAATATATCATTTCCGCACGATAAGCTTCAGCATATCGCTCTAAAAAAAATGGTTGTGTTGGCGCAGATTTAAAACCTGAAGCGTTTGATAATTCAACTGTGTTTTCAAGTATGTTATCAGCGCGTAGCATTCCCAAAGAACCATGAACTTCAATTCTTTGATCGTACCCATAAGTAGCCCGACGAGAATTACTAATTTGACATAGCTTTCCAGTCGCTGTTTTTAAAGTCACAACTGCAGTATCAAAATCACCAGCTTTACCAATTTCAGGATCTACAAGGCACGATGCCGCAGATGAGAGCTCAATAGGTTCTTCTCCAAGCAAAAATCTTGCCATATCTAAGTCATGAATCATCATATCTCTAAAAATACCACCCGATGTTTTAATATAACCAATAGGTGGTGGAGACGGGTCACGTGAAAGGATTGTAACAATTTCAACATCACCAATGACTTGATCTGATATTTTCCTTTGTAAATTTGCAAAACTTGGATCAAATCGGCGATTAAAGGCGGTCATAAATGGAACCCCAGCCCTTTCAACAGCAACCATGCATTCTCTGATACGCTCAACAGATAAATCTACTGGCTTTTCACAAAAAATTGCTTTCCCATTTGCGGCAGCTTCGTGAATCAAATCATAATGTGTAGTAGTTGGTGTACCAATAATCACCGCATCAATGCCTGAATCACATATAATTTCTTCACTAGTCATAACTTTTGCATTTAAATCATTAGCTAATGCACTTGCCGCCTCAGGTAAAAAAT
>Ga0115565_10000045_pt1 | contig 96659 bp, 72 predicted proteins | sample COGITO_mtgs_1105_FD_87199 | JGI IMG/M metagenome (GOLD analysis project Ga0115565, IMG submission 87199) | Pelagic marine microbial communities from North Sea - COGITO_mtgs_110530 | ecosystem: Environmental > Aquatic > Marine > Epipelagic | place: Germany:Helgoland, sampling site Kabeltonne... | reverse complement strand
TTATTTCATTTGATGGAGTAGCGGTACAACTTTTTGAATTGAGAGTATTAATAGTTAGTCTCCTGAAATGGTGAGTTCCATCAGCAAGTGGTGGTGGGTCATAATTTATTGCTGTGGCAGATGGTATAGAAATATCAGTATAAGCTGTTGGGGTAGGACTAGAAGTTCTTTGTTGCCATTTATAAGTTATGCTCCCTCCATTATCTGGAGATGAGGAGCCTAAGTGAGTAATTATGGCTGGATCAGCGTTTGTACAATAGCTTACCGTTGTTGTTGTGACGATATCAGAACCTGATATTTTATTTACAGAGATAGTCATTGATTCTGTATCGGAACATCCTGAGAGATTTGTTATTTGAACACCTATAATAGCCCCATTAAATAGATTTAAAGTAGTACTAGCAGAATAAAATAAATTACCTGATACTGCCGCTGCTTCAACTGGTACGCCTGAAATATAAAAAGTATAGCTTACCCCACTAGTTGTAGTTGCTGTGAAAACTGGCTGATCACCAAAGCAGATTGTCGAACTAGTAAGCCCAGTTCCAGACAATCCAGCTGTGGGAACACTATTTACAGTTACAGTAACAACGTTTGAATAACTAAAACAACTTTTACCAAATAATAAACTTTGCAATACTCTTCTATAAGCTGTAGTTAATGTTAATTGAGGTGGTTGAAAATTCACTGAATTTGAGGCTCCAACACTTGCCCATCCAGATCCTTCATTTTTTTCCCAATTGTAACTAGTTGAAGCTCCATCTCCAGACCTATCAGCAGATGATTGAGAAACATTGGTTATAATGGTTGGAGTTGAACTAGAACAAATACTTTGATTTCCTGTTATGGAACTTGTTCCCGTAAAAGTATTTAGTCTTATAATATCTGAATCCTCACTATAACAAGTCGTAACTGATGAAGTATAATTTCTTACTAAAATTGTATCCTGATCTGATAGAGATGTAGAACTGTATGTTGCACTTGTTGAAGATTGCACAGTTGAGGTAACCCCTCCAGTTACTCTTAAAAATTGATACCAATTACCAGATCCAATAGCTGAAAAAATTATGTTATCACCTAAACAAGCAGTATTACCAGTAAGATTATTATTTAATGTTACGGTTGTTGTGGGAGATACACTTATTGAGTGTGTGAGAGAATCTTGATAACAATCAAGTCCATTATAGGTTCTAACTTTTATCTGCTCTCCAGCTACATTAATATTACTTAAAGTAATTGAAGAAGATGTAGAAACTCCTAAAGAATTAAATACTAATAATCCATTAACTTTTCTAAAAAATTCATAATGAGAGTAACCAGTATCAGCATATATGATTAAATCATTACCACTACAAATTGAAATATTTCTACCTCCATCAAAAGCACCTTTTGAGGTTGATAATGAAACTTGAGGTGGTTGAGCTTTTACATTAATTGGTATTGTTTCTGAAACAGCTGAATCTGGATCATCAGGATCAGAATATCGAGATGAATTTAAAGAAATTCTAAATATCACACTTGTCGCCCCAGGATTTGATAATTGAATTGCATTAGCACCCACCACTGGCCAGGTATAGAATTCTGATCCACTGGTTAAAATTTGATTTCCTCCATCATCTGTACTTATAACTCCCGTAATGGTCCTAGTAAATACATTTGCTCCTGAAACTAAAGCAGTAATTTCAAGAGTATTGGTAGTTGTTAGTGTTAGAGTTGAAGAACCAGCTTCTAATCTAAATCTTAATTCAAAAGTTGGGATTGCTCCCTGACAAAAATCGGCAAGTGGAGCAAGATTTGTGTTGACTCGCACTTCGTCAAACTCAAGGTCAGTTGTTTGTGCCCATGAATAATTACATATCAATAGACAAAATGTGCAAAAAAAATTAAAAACTTTTTTAAATCCCACCACAGAAGTTATACAATTCTATATGATAACGATCAATATTAAAATATATTGTTAATTTAATGTTTGATCTTTTCTTACTTTTTTTTATAAATTTACGAAATACTATTCCATTCAAGTTAATGTCATTAATTAAATATAATCTATACAGTAAAATTTTAATAATCATATTAGTTTTTTTTTCCTGTAAAGCTGATCATTCTTGGAAAAATATAGATCAAATTGATGTTGTAAGAACACCCAGAGATTCAACATATTTATTTAATTCTAATCCTTATAGCGGTACTATAAAAAAAATAAATTCTTCTAATATTAAAATACTAGTTTTTAATACTATAAAAGGTAAATTAAATGGAGTTTTTACTGAATATTATCTTAATGGAAATAAGAAGATTGAAAGGAATTATAAAAATGGTACTTTAAATGGAAAATATACTAGTTACTTCAAGAATAGCCAGGAAAAAGAGAGTTATAATTATGATATGGGTTTGATTAATGGCGAAAGAAAAAGTTACTGGATTAATGGCGCAATAAAACAATCATCTTTTTTTAAATCAGGTGTTTTATCTGGTGAATCTAATTTCTATTATTCAAGCTCTCAACTTCGTAAGAAAATTTCATTTGATTTATATGGTAATAGAGATGGTGTTTGGTTAGAATATTATTCCAATGGAAAAATAAAAGAAAAAATTGAATATGAATCAGGAATAATTACGGTCCCTATCATAAAATATGATATTAATGGAGAAATTATAAAATAATAAAGACATGAATAAATCCTTTATATTTTTTATTTATATAATTTCTCCATTAATGTCATGTAATTATGATAATGAAATAAAATTTCAAAATAACATCTACCAAGAAGATTATTTAAATGGTAATTGGGAATTAGTAAAAATAGGTGCTATCAATGAGAAAAAAAACATCATGTTTGATGTTGATTCTAACAGTTCCAATTTTAAAAAATTAAAAATCAATACCGATAAAATGATTTTTCATTTAACATCATCTCCTGTGAAAAATAGGGAATATGCCTCAAGAATTTTAATCGATAGGGATACTATCAAAATAACTATTGGGACAACAACAGCTGATAATTTTTTAAAAATTCTCGTTAAGGAGAAAATCAATTATAAATTATCAGACGATTTAGAATACCTCAAATTGATTTACAGTTCGGATAATTCTATTATGATTTTTAAAAAAGGCCTCACAAAAACAAGTCTATAAGGCCTCAACTAAATAAAACCAAATAATTGTAACTAAAAGCAATATTTATTCTCCTTGATAACCTTGTCTGCAATGCTATTTTTCAAACCAATTACATTGGGAAGTTTAGCATATAGACACAAGCTTTGTACACTTTTGAGCATATTAACTTGCGCGTCACCCTCTGCTATATTTCCAATCGTTTCTTTCGATTTTTTGATTACGGTTTCTGTAGCTTCAAAAACATAAAGTTTGGTCATGTCCGCTTGATACTTGATGTCTAAACCTTTGTTGAAGTTTTTGATCGTTCTTAGGATTGCTGATTCAGCAAAATATATTTCAATCATCATATCCGATAAGCCCATTAGTATTTGCTGGTGTTTATCCAATTCCTGACCATATTTCTGAAAAGCTGTACCCGCGAGCATTAAGAAAACCTTTTTTAGATCTTTAATTTTTTGCAATTCCTCCGAAAGAATTTGATCTTGATCTATTTTATCTTCGACGCCTCCACTTGACAATTCACTTGCTACCCCCATAACGGCACTCATCAAGTCCAATTCTCCTTTCATTGATTTTTTGAAAAGCATACCCACAGCGAGCATTCTGTTAATCTCATTGGTTCCTTCATAAATTCTTCCAATACGGGCATCCCTCCATGCTGATTCCATCGGAGTATCGGCCGAAAATCCCATTCCTCCAAAGATTTGGATACCGTCATCAGCACAATTCTGTATGTCCTCAGAGGTTCCTACTTTGATCATAGAACATTCGATGGCAAATTCTTCCACACCTTTCAACTCGGCTTGATGATGATTCAATCCCTCGCTATGTAAGCTGTTGATTTTTAATTCTATGTCGTGGGCAGCTCGGTAATTAGCTGATTCTGCGGCATAGCAGGAAGTGGCCATTCTTGCAATTTTTTCTTTAATTGCCCCAAATTGGGCAATGGGTGTTTTGAATTGAACCCTTTCGTTGGCGTATTGCACAGCATTGCTAATCACCCTTCTTTGAGCATCCAAGCAGGCAGCACCCAATTTGATACGCCCCACATTTAGTGCATTCATCGCAATTTTAAATCCATGTCCCCTTTCAGCCAACATATGATCAAGAGGCACTTTTGTTTCATTGAAAAACACTTGTCGGGTTGAGGAGGCGTGGATGCCTAGTTTTTTTTCTTCATCACCCATAGTGATTCCATTCTCAGGGTCATTGGGAACGATGAATCCTGTGATGTTTTTATCGTCTTCGATTCGAGCAAATACAATGAAAACATTGGCAAATCCAGCATTCGAAATCCACATTTTTTGTCCCGATATCAAATAATGAGTACCATCTTCTGACATTACTGCCTTGGTCTTTCCTGAATTAGCATCCGAACCAGCTCCTGGTTCGGTGAGGCAATAAGACCCAAACCATTCTCCTGAGGCCAGTTTAGGAACATATTTTTGTTTTTGTTCTTCGGTTCCATACAATGCGATGGGCATGGTCCCAATTCCTGTATGAGCTCCAAAAGCTGTTGAAAAAGATCCTGTGGCACCTGAGATATAATCACACACCAACATAGTAGATACAAAGCCCATTCCCATTCCACCATAACTTTCAGGAACCGAAACCCCCAAAAAACCAAGTACTCCTGCCTTTTCCATACAGGACTTGGTGAATTCATAGTCTTTATTTTCAAATCGCTCTTTGTGGGGCCATACTTCACGATCAATAAACTCTTGAACACTCTCCCTCATCATGATTTGTTCCTCCGAAAAATCCTCTGGAGTAAAAATGTCTTCTGGGCGAGTGTCTTTGATGATGAACTCACCTCCTCTGATTAATTGTTTTGTTTCAGTTTCCATAAGTGATTGGGATTTAATTGATTAAAAAATGTTCAAACTTTTTACTTTCCTGCATTACACAATTTGTTACCTCAAAAAAATGTTTGATTTGAATGTCTGATAATTTTTCTTCTAAAATTTGATTAAAATTCAAGACTACCGATCGAGAGTCGTCCCTTTTTTCTTTTCCATAGCGCGTCAAAAAGATCAAAACACTTCGACCATCCGAAGGATTAGCCAAGCGTTGGATCAATTTTTTTTCTTCCATACTGTTCAACAAACGGGATAAACTTGTGGGTTCCATCCCTAGTTTTGGTCCCAGTGCGGTAGAAGGGGTGCCCTCAGCTTCAATATTCAATAGCGCAAACCCCATTGCCATTGTTGAATCAAATTTAGAAGCTTCCCTGTTGTACATTTTACTTACGGCATTCCACGTTGATCGTAATACAGCGTCAATTGTTTTCTTTTTCATTGATTTAATTATCAAAACAAACTTAATGAAAAATATTATGCATGCATAATAAAATAATCAAAAAAAAACTAAGAGTAGATTTCATCAACAAGATTTTGGTATTTTTCCTGTACTATTTTTCGCTTAACCTTCATAGTAGGGGTAAGGTGTCCTGCCTCTATAGACCATATTTCTGGGGTCAATCGAATCTCTTTTACCTGTTCCCATTTCCCGAACTTGTGATCGTGCAATCTGATTTCGTTATTGATTTTTTCAAACAACAGTTCGTTTTTACACAATGATTCAGGATCATCCTTACAAGAAACGCCTTGTTCATCAAGCCAGATTTTGGCCTGCTCAAAAGAAGGTTGGATCAGTGCCGAAGCCCTATTTTTTCCTTCACCTACCACCATAATTTGTTCAATTAAAAGGGATTGTTTCAGTTGGCTTTCGATTACCTGAGGGGCTATATATTTACCTCCCGAGGTTTTGAACATCTGTTTTTTTCGATCGGTAATTTTCAGAAAACCATCTTTGTCGAGAGCACCGATATCTCCCGTTTTAAAATAATCCCCTTCCATCACAGCACTGGTTTGATCAGGGGCTTTGAAATATCCTTTCATTACATTTGGGCCTTTACAGAGAATTTCGCCATCGTCGGCTATAACTACTTCTATACCGTCGATTATTTTCCCAACTGTTCCTATTTTCAAACCACCATTCCTCAAATCATTTACAGAAATTGCTGGAGAGGTTTCTGTTAAACCATAGGCCTCGGCAATGGTCATGCCTGCAGCACTAAACACTCTGGCCAATCGGGATTGAAGAGGCGCACTTCCAGAACAGATGATTTCCAAATTTCCACCCAACGCCTTTTTCCATTTTGATAAAATTAGTTTATAGGCGATCCAATGTTTGATATTGTAAACAATATTGGATTTATCATTGGGGTCATACTTTAGCCCCACCTCAACAGCCCAATAAAACAAGGTTTTTTTCAAGCCTGCCAATTCATTTCCCTTGGCGTAAATCTTATCATAAACCTTTTCCAATAGTCTCGGAACTGCGGTCATAAAGTTCGGCTTTACCTCATTTAAGTTTTCACTGATCGTTTCTAAAGATTCGGCAAAATATACTGAGATACTATTGTATAGATAGCCATAGATAAACGTCCTTTCAAAAATATGGCAGAGGGGAAGGAAACTCAATGCTTTTTGGTTTCTGTTTTCAAAAGGAAACCTCCTTGTAGCAGAGATTACATTGGAAACAATGTTTCCATGACTCAGCATTACCCCTTTGGGAACCCCTGTGGTTCCAGAAGTATAAATGATGGTAGCAATAGAATCGGATTCAACATTTGATTTGGTCTTCTCTAGCTTTTTTTCATTCCAAGCTCTTTTTCCAACTCCGATCAAATCCGACCAGTTTTTACAGCCTTCGATTTTGTCAAAAGCATAGAGATCCCTTAGGCCTTTAACTTCCGATTTGATCGAAAATACTTTATCATAAATCTCCTGATCTGAAACAAAACAATATATACTCTCAGAATGGTTGAGAATATATTTGTAATCATCTGAGCTGATGTTGGGATAGAGGGGAACCGAAATGGCTCCTGCTTGGAGAATGGCCATATCCATGATCGACCACTCTGACCTATTGGTGGTTGAAATCAAAGCAATTTTATCCTGAGGTTTAACCCCCATTTCAATCAAGGCAGCACTAATTAGGTTGACAGATTCATAATATTTTTGGGTGGAGAGGGATTTCCACTTCCCATTCCTCTTGTCACTCAGACATTTGTCAAGAGGATGGACTTCCACCTGTATACTTAAAATATCAAAAATCCTTGAAGGTTTCATGCTTAACTTTGCTCCTAAAGTAGCGAAATTTAATAAATAAAATTCACTTTGTCGTTAAAGACAAAGTAGTACCCCAAAAGAACAGAGCGAGAATAGGTTTTAGAGAGGAAAAAGAAGAATAAAGAGCTGTTGCTAAAAATATTATAAATGTTGCACTAATATTCGAACTATGTATTTTGTTCAAGCCATCGCTTTGCATTTTCAAAAGCGATAATCCAGGGAGAAAATTCATCGTCTCGGTCTTTTGGATAATGCGCCCAATTCCATGGAAAGGTAGAACGCTCGAGGTGGGGCATCATCACCAAGTGTCTTCCGTCTTCGCTACACAACATAGCAGCATTATAATCAGAGCCGTTGGGATTGGCCGGGTAAACTGACTGATGATATTTTGCGGGAATTTGATATTGTGACTCATCCATGGGTAAGTGAAATTTTCCCTCACCGTGAGCGGCCCAAATTCCTAAGCTGGTGTTCTCCAATCCCTTTAACATCACCGAGGAAGAAGGACTAATATTTACAGCAGTAAATTGACATTCAAATTTTCCCGAATCATTGTGATGCATTTTTGGAAGTTCTTCATGCGAAGGGGTAATCATACCCAATTCAACAAACAACTGACATCCATTACAGACCCCGATGGAGAGGGTGTCTGCTCTGGCAAAAAAATCATCCAAACTTTTCTTGGCTTTGGGGTTGTAGAGAAAAGCACCAGCCCATCCTTTGGCAGAGCCCAATACATCAGAGTTGGAGAATCCACCCACCGCTGCTATAAATTGAAATTCCTCCAGTGTTTTCCTTCCCTCAATCAGATCGGTCATGTGAATATCATAAACCTCAAACCCTACCGAATGCATAGCATACGCTATTTCTCTTTCAGAATTGCTCCCCTTTTCTCTAATGATGGCCGCTTTAATTTTTCGGTTATGAGTAGGAGCTATTTTTCCATCAAAGGATGAAGGAAAAACAAATTTTAGCGCGCTTGACTTGTAGTTTTCAAATCGTTCTGCTGCACATTGATTTTGATTTGCATCCATTGCTGCTGAGGTAGAAAACCATACATCGCGATATTGGGCGACATCCAAGTCCACCTGATCCTGATTGTTTTGAGCTTTGAACCTCCCTGTAGCTGTTACCGACCCGATTGAATGACAATCAATACCGTGGGAGCTAAAATGGGAGGTAAGATCCATTTCGCTTTGCAGCACCCAACCAGAATTTTCTGCAAAGAGCAGGGCCGTTGTATCCTTTTCCATCAATGATGTCAAATCGATTTCCATTCCCACCCCTAGAGTAGGAAAGCACATTTCCAACAAACTAGTAATCAATCCACCAGATGAAACATCATGTCCAGATATGATTTTTTCATCCAAGATCAATTCTTGAAGGACATTGAATGCCTTTTTAAAAATACCAACATCGGCAATACCAGGTGCTTCAGAACCTATTTTATTGAATATTTGACCCAAAGAGGATCCGCCCAAGACGTGTTTTTCTGAGGATAAATTAATATAAAACAGCTTCCCTCTGTTGGCAAGGGATACAGGGGTTACGACTTTTTTAATGTCCTCACATTGTCCGGCGGAAGAAATGATGACCGTCCCTGGAGCCAAAACATCACCCTCTTTATATTTTTGTTTCATCGACAAGGAATCCTTACCTGTAGGAATATTAATTCCCAGATCAATAGCAAAGTCGGAACATACTTTTACGGCATCATACAATCGATCATTTTCTCCAGGATTATTGCAAGGCCACATCCAGTTGGCCGATAGACTGACCGACTTTAGTCCCTCTGACAACGGAGCCCATACAATATTGGTCAATGACTCTGCAATGGCATTGATACTTCCCTTGGCAGGATCTATCAGTCCTATCACAGGAGCATGACCTATAGCGGTAGCCACCCCTTGTTTTCCCTTGTAGTCCAAAGCCATTACCCCACAATTGCTCAAAGGCAATTGTAATTCGCCCACCGTTTGTTGCTGAGCCACACGACCGGTTACACATCGATCTACCTTATTGGTAAGCCAATCTTTGCAGGCCACTGCTTCCAAAAGGAGTACATCTTTTAGATAAGATTCAAGGTGGGAGAAATTATAGGAAGGATTATCGAACTCCTGTTTTTTCTTTTCATCCAAAAGGGTGGTCTTAGGTGCATCTCCAAATAAAGCGTCAATAGCAAGATCGATAGGCTTTTCACCATTTACTTCATTGACAAAAGTAAAGTGTTGGTCTCCGGTTACCTTACCAACAATATAGAAAGGTGCTCTTTCACGTTGGGCAATCGTTTCCAGTAAACGGGCATTTTTCTCAGACAGAATCAGTCCCATGCGCTCCTGAGATTCGTTTCCGATTATCTCCTTGGCCGAGAGGGTAGGGTCGCCCAGTGGAAGTCGATTGATATGTATTTCACCTCCAGTGTCTTCCACTAATTCTGAAAGGCAATTCAGATGGCCTCCGGCTCCGTGATCGTGAATGGAAATAATAGGATTTTTAGCACTTTCCACCAATGCACGGATGGCATTGGCAACCCTTTTTTGCATTTCAGGATTGGATCGTTGAACCGCATTGAGTTCAATTTCATTGCTAAAAGCTCCTGTGTTGGCAGAGGAAACGGCAGCGCCTCCCATACCAATTCTGTAATTGTCTCCACCCAAAATCACAATGATATCCCCTTTAGAAGGCATCTTTTTTTGTGCTTGATCTTCAATACCATAACCGACCCCTCCTGCCATCATGATCACCTTGTCATATCCCAACCGTTGATCCTTTTCCTGATGTTCAAAAGTTAAAACCGAGCCCGAAATAAGGGGTTGTCCAAATTTATTACCAAAATCTGAGGCACCGTTAGAGGCTTTAATAAGCAAATCCAGTGGAGTCTGGTACAACCATTTTCGCTCAGGAAAACCTTTTTCCCACTGCCGATTGGCTGTAACTCTGGAATAGGGGGTCATATAAACGGCTGTGCCCGCCAATGGGAGAGAGCCCTGGCCTCCTGCAAGCCGATCGCGAATTTCTCCTCCAGAACCTGTTGCAGCTCCATTGAATGGTTCAACTGTGGTCGGAAAATTATGGGTTTCTGCCTTAAGCGAGATAATACTCTTTACGGTATTGGTTTCGTAAACACTGGGAACAGATCCATCTTTTGGAGCAAACTGCTCTATCTCCGGACCAGATACGAAAGCAACATTATCTTTGTATGCCGATACAATATTGTTCGGATTTTTTTTTGACGTTTTTTTGATCATTTGAAACAAGCTTTCTTCTTGTTCCAATCCATCAATTACAAAGCGGCCATTAAAGATTTTATGACGACAATGCTCTGAGTTGACCTGAGAAAAACCGAATACTTCTGAATCGGTTAAGGAACGACCCAATCGCTCAGAAAGTCCCTCCAAATAATTAACTTCCGCTCTATTTAAGGCCAATCCCTCACTTTGATTATAGGCTTCAATATCAGTGATTTCCTTTACCGGTTCAGGGCTAATATGGATATCAAAAACTGTTTGATCTAACCCCTCATATACTTCATACAGCATGGGATCAAATTTCTCCCCAGCTTTTCTTGCAACAAACATTTCTATTCTGGAGATCCCTTCTATATCCATATTCTGAGTGATCTCAACCGCATTGGTACTCCAAGGGGTGATCATTGTAGCACGAGGGCCAATGAAACTGCCTTCTACATTTTTTTGGTCAATTGATGCTTGGTTGCTGAATAGCCAAACTAATTTTTCTTGGGTGGAAGAGTCTAAATTTTGTGAGGTTTGAACCGCGTAAAGGTTCTGGGCGGGATTGCCAAAAAAGTAAATCATCAATCGATTTTTGTTAATTCAAAAATAAATTTTTCCAATGATTCTGACCTTACCAAATTGATGATAGAGTCAATAACTTTTCAGCATTTTATTCACATTTTTTTGATCAATCGAGCACAGTAAAAACCGTCAAAACCTGTCAAATGAGAAAAATAAGTGTGTTCTTTTTCCAATTCAAATTGAGATCCCACTTCGCTGTTGAGAAATTGATCAATCTGAAGCCTGTTTTCTAAGGGTAAAATTGAGCAAGTGGCATAGACCAAATATCCCCCTTTTTTGACCATAGGAGCATAGGTTTGGAGGATACTTTCTTGAGTTTTCAATAGGGTTGTCAGTCGCTCGGGAGTCATGCTCCACTTGGAGTCGGGATTTCTTTTTAACACGCCCATACCGCTGCAAGGAGCATCGATCAAAACACCATCCGCATTCAGTTCGATGGTGTTTAAAATTTCATCATCATCAACATTTAATGTTTGTATAGACTCGATCTTATTTCGGGAACATCTTTTTCGCAGTTCGTCCAGTTTGGCAGGAAAAATATCCAAGGCCACTATCTTCGCAGAATCTTTAGTCAGATCAGCCAAGTGCAAACTTTTTCCTCCAGCACCGGCACAAGCATCAATGTAATATTTACCCGATTCAGGTTTTAACCAAAGGCTGATTTTCTGTGAATTGGCATCTTGAACTTCAAACCAACCTTCTCGGTATTCTCTAATACTTTGAAGCGATTGGTTTTTTTCAAAAACCAAGGCATGAGAGGAGTCTGGAACAGTACGGGTGATGATATTGTATTTTTTTTCCAGTAAATCTTTTAGTTTTTGGACGTTAGTTACAAGGGCATTGACCCTGACAATCAGATTTGAAGGTGTATTGAGGGATGCGATTTCTTTTTCCCAAAATTCTTCTCCAAAAGCTTCCACTGCCATATCATCCAACCAATCGGGAATAGAATGTTTGTATTTTCGGTCTTGTGCCAAAATCGGGGCTTTGGCTTTTATTTCTTCAACATTTAGATTTTTGAACTCGACCCATTCCGGAAGAGGGAAATCATTAAGTACCATCCAACACCCAAGAAGATTCCATAGATTGACCGCTTCATTTTCTGATCCGCTAAGGGCATGAAAAAATCTTTTCTGTCGGATGATATCGTAGTAAGATTGAGCGATAGCTCTTCGATCTCTTGATCCCCATCCAGGGTTGCTTTTGAGAAGCCTTTTTAGGACATCGGCTGCTGGGTGTTTTTCGATTAGTGTATTCTCCAATCCAGAGATGATACCCAAAGCAATATTGCGGTGTAATTTCATATAGGAAACAAAACTAAGCCCATCTTAATTGCTCGTGGAATCGTTTTGCTTTTTTTTCATTTTATAAACCATTTCTCGGTTGAAATGGTATTCCGCATGATGCATTTTAAGAATTTTAATGGCTGAAAATTTGTCAAGCAGTAATTTGTCTCGCTCTTCTTTGAGTTCAAGGGCGCGATGTTCCAACGCATTAATTTTTTTAATCATTTCAAAAGCCTTTTCGTTACTTATACTGTCTTTAGATTTCATATAAGTTTTTCTCAGGTTTTTGATATTGATCCTACAATCGTCAAAAATTCTTTCCTCATATTGATCGTAGATTTCCCAAAAGACAGATTCCTCCTCTTCAGTCAAGCCTATTTTTTCTGTTATATAACTCATCTTAAGGGCTTTGAGTCTTTCAAAACTCATTTTACTTTTTTGTCCGTAACCTATAGTGGTCATCAATACGAACAAGACTGTTAATATTCTATTCATCATCAAACAAATTTAAATTTGTAGGGGTTTCTCCGTATAACCTAATTTCCAAAGCATCATCTATGGCAATGGATTCATAATCTTCTATAAAATTTCCAACCTCAAAATAATAATCGGAATGATCAGCGATTTCGTAGGTGGTATTGGTGGTAAGATAATCTTCAATAAAAAATTCGGCCAGCTCGTTTTGATCAACAGTATTTTTTTCGTTAAAATAAAAAAGGGCAACCATACAGGCCGCAGCCATTGCTTTCCATGTATAACTCCAATTGAATAATGATTTCCCTTTGGGGTAGTCAACACTATGGAGTATTTGATTTTCAACCTTTTGAAAATAATCAAGAGGAGTTCGATAACCAGTATTGGGGTTGATAGCATCAATTTTTTGAGCCAATTTTTGTTCAAAATGATTAAAATAGCCATCAGGGACTTTAAAAGGTGATTTTTTATCTATTCTACTCATTGATTTTATTTTTAATTTTCTTTACTGCATGGTGGTAGGAAGCCTTCAACCCCCCTACAGAGGTTTCCAAAATTTCCGACATTTTCTCGTATTTCATCTCTTCAAAATACCTCATATTAAAAACCAAACGTTGTTTTTCAGGCAGTGTGGCAATGATTTTCTGTAATTTCAATTGCATTTCATCTCCATCAAAAAAAACATCCGTTTCCAGATTCTCAACCTGTTTTTCGATCCATTCTTCGTTGGAAATGCCCAACTGTCTCGCCTTTTTTCCCAAGAAACTCAATGATTCGTTGGTGGCTATTCTGTACATCCAAGAGAATATATTGCTATTTCCCTTGAATTTACTAATGTTTTCAAAGACCTTGATAAAGGTATTTTGCAACACATCATCGGCATCCTCATGGTCTATCACAATTTTTCTAATGTGCCAGTAGAGCCGTTCTTTGTAATCAGTAAGCAATTTTTTAAAAGCCATCTCCTGGGTTTCAGGCGATGAAAGCGCTTTTATGAATTGATTCTGCTGTTCCAAAGTATTTTATCTTTTGATTATTTTTTTTGAAAAAAGTTTAATGTGTATTCTACAAAGTTTGCAATTCAACCAAACTTTTGTAAACGGATTTTTTTGCTAAGAGTTCTTTGTGCGTCCCTGTTTCAACTATTTTACCATGGTTGAGCACCACAATCAAATCGGCTTTTTGGATGGTCGAAAGTCGGTGGGCAATCACGAGAGAGGTTCTGTTTTTCATCAAGTTTTCCAAAGCCTCTTGTACCATTTTCTCCGATCCCGTGTCCAGTGCGGAGGTGGCCTCATCCAAAATTAAAATTTCTGGATCTTTCAAAATGGCTCGGGCGATGGACAATCTTTGTTTTTGCCCCCCCGATAGTTTATTTCCTCCTTCACCGATTATGCTGTCATAGCCCTTTTCCAATTTTTCAATAAATTCTGTCGCATTTGCAATTTTGGCAGCTTCCTTGATTTGCTCAAGTGTAGCTTTGGGATTTCCCAAAGCAATGTTGTTTCTCACACTGTCATTGAACAAAATAGAGTCCTGAGTGACCATTCCAGTAAGCCGATATAGGGATTGCTTCTTTACTATATTTATAGGTGTTTCATCTATAGTCAAATGGCCTTTGTCAATGTCGTAAAACCGATTGAGTAAATTGGCCAAAGTAGTTTTCCCACTTCCCGAAGGTCCGACAAGTGCTACGGTTTGCCCTTTTTTGATTTCGAGTGAAAAATCTTCTAATACAGCAGTTTGATCGTAAGAAAAGGAAACCTTTTCGAATTTAATTTTCTTTTCCAGCGATTTAATTTCAACAGCATCTTTCACATCCTCCATGTCGTCTTCCGCCTCCAGAATTTCCAGTATTCGCTGTGCTGCTGCATCCCCTTTTTTAACGCTGTAAAAGGCCTTACTGATCCCTTTTGCGGGCGTCAAAATATTATAAGCCAATCCCAAATAAGATAAAAATACGGCACCGTTTAGGGTTTGGTCGATCAATACCATTTTTCCTCCGTACCACAGCAGCATACTAATGACCACAATCCCCAAAAATTCGCTGACGGGTGAGGCGAGGTTTTGTCGGTTTAAAAGCTTGTTCGAAAAATCAAAAAACCGACCTGTTGAGTGTTTGAATTTTTTGACAAATGTATTTTCTGCATTAAATGCTTTGATGATTTTAATCCCTCCCAAGGTTTCCTCCAATAGGGATAAAAATTCCCCTTGTTCTTTTTGAACGCGATCCGACTTTCGCTTTAATGATTTGCCAATTTGGGAGATAATACCTCCAGATACTGGTATAAATATCAGCACAAAAAGGGTCAGTTTTACACTGAAACTGAACATGACAATCAGCGAAAAAATTATAGTCAGAGGATCTCTGACGATCAACTCCAAAATGGATAAAAATGAATGCTGAAGTTCCAAAACATCCGAGGAAATTCTTGCCATAAGGTCTCCTTTTTTCTTCTCAGAGAAAAAATACAAGGGCAAGGTTGTGGTCTTATTATACAACTCATTACGCAAATCCTTCAGGACACCATTCCGGAGAAAAGTGATGAAAAACATGGCCAAATAGTTAAATATGTTTTTCAGAAAAAACAGGCTGATGATGATCCCAATCACAAAGAGCAGTGCCTTTCCACTGTCCTGATCCATGTATTGGGTGATTTTGTAATTAAAAAAACCTTCGAGATAATTTTTGATTTGGCCAATCCCTTGGTAGGTTGGAGGGACAGTCGTTTTGGGAGTAGTTCCAAAGAGGATTTGCATCATGGGAATCATCGATACATAGGCCAATGCACTAAAAAGGGCATAGAGTACATTGAAGAATATATTCAGAAATGCAAACCGCTTGTAGGGTATCCCAAACCGAAGTATTTTAAAAAAATAATTCATTTAAAGTCCTATTCCTTTGATGATGGTCGCTATCTTTTGATCCAATCTAAGTTCCGCTGTATCCCACTCTTCGTTTTCATCAAGAGTATCATTTACGCTAAAATAGAATTTAATTTTGGGTTCGGTACCACTGGGTCTTATGGCAATCTTAGAATCATCTTCCAGCGAAAAGATTAAAACATCTGCCACTGGCAAATCGATTTTCTCTGATCGATTATCCAAAAGGAAAACCCGTTCGCTTTTAAGGTAGTCTTCTGATTGAGACACCCGAATTCCGCCTATTTCTTTAGGAGGGTTGTTTCTATAACCTTCCATCATGGCCTTGATTTTATCTGCCCCTTCTTTTCCCTTTTGGGTAAAAGAGATAAGTTTTTCTTTGTAGGCACCAAATTTTCTGTAACATTCAATCAGAATATCGTAGAAACTTTGGTTGTTGTTTTTGGCATAAGTACCTATCTCACAGGCCAGTAGTGTGGCAGTGACTGCGTCTTTATCTCGAATGGCATCACCTACGAGATATCCGAAGCTTTCTTCACCTCCTCCAATAAACTGTAGGGAAGGAAAATCTTTGATGAGTTTTCCAATCCATTTAAAACCGGTGAGGGTTTCCATATATTGAACCCCATAATCATGTGCCATTTTTTGTATCATAGGGGTGGATACTATGGTAGAAGCTACAAATTGTTTCCCATCGAGACGCTTGCTTTTTTTCCATTGTTCCAATAAGAAGTATGTCATCACCACCATGGTTTGGTTTCCATTGAGCAGTCTGAAATTGTTGTTTTGATCCCTAACCGCAATCCCCAAACGATCACTATCTGGATCGGTTCCGATGACCATATCTGCCCCAATTTCGTTGGCTTTATCCAATGCCATTTTCAAGGCTTCGGGTTCTTCGGGGTTGGGAGATTTTACAGTGGGGAAGTTTCCATCGGGGGAGGACTGAGCCGCTACCAAATGAACATCAGTATAAGCTGCTTGGGCGAGCACTTGAGGTACGGCAGTGATGGAAGTGCCGTGGAGAGGGGTAAATACTATTTTGAATTTATCGCGTCCACTTTGATCAAATTGTCCCAATTGAACAGACTTGTCAAAAAAAGCCTGATCCACGTCTTGATCAATCCACTCAATCAATCCCACATTGGCATTGAATCGAATGTCAGAAAATCGAGTGTGATTGATTCTATCAATAATCTCATTGTCTTGAGGTGGAACAATCTGTCCACCGTCCTTCCAATACACCTTATAGCCATTGTATTCAGGGGGGTTGTGTGATGCGGTCAACACAATTCCGGAGTGGGCATCTAGGTGTTTTACAGCAAATGAAAGCTCGGGGGTGGTTCTTAAATCCGAGAAGATAAAGACCTTGATGTCGTTGGCCGAAAAAACTTCTGCCACTTTAATGGCCAAACTTTTACTGTTGTTCCTACAGTCATAGGCGATCACTACCTTAAGGGGCTCGTTTTCAAAAACACTTTTGAGGTAATCACACAGTCCTTGTGTACTTTTTCCTAATGTGTAGGCATTGATCCGATTGGTGCCAATTCCCATTATTCCGCGCATGCCTCCAGTACCAAACTCCAAGTCTTTATAAAAAGCATCTTCGAGTTGTTCGGGATTTTGTTTCAACACTTCTAGTTGAGCTGTGGTTTCTTTATCGAAGGGAGGTTGTGACCATTCTTCAATTTTGGCACTTAGTCCATTATCCATAGGTTGTATTGGTGATGTTATACCTTTTTATATTGTTATTGTGACGGATCAAGATTTCACCCAAAAACCCAGCTATAAAAAACTGAGCTCCCAAAATCATGGTGGTCAAAGCAATATAAAATTCAGGCCTTTGGGTAATCATCCGACCTTGGGTATTGAAATAGAGTTTGTCGATGCCTATATAGAGGGTGAAACCAAAGCCCAAAATGAGCATCAATGTTCCCCAAAACCCAAAGAAATGCATGGGTCTTTTTCCAAATCCGTTGATAAACCACAGGGTGATTAAGTCCAAAAACCCATTGAGAAATCGGTCGGCGCCAAACTTGGTCTTCCCGAATTTTCTGGCTTGGTGTTGAACTATTTTTTCTTCAATTTTATTAAACCCTTCGTGGGCAGCTATTACTGGTATGTATCGATGCATTTCCCCAAACACTTGAATGTTTTTGACTACTTCCTTTTTGTATACCTTCAGCCCGCAATTAAAATCGTGGAGCTTGATACCAGATAGTTTTCTTGCCGCCCAATTGAAAAGTTTGGAGGGTAGATTTTTGAACAGTAGGGAGTCGTAGCGTTTTTTTTTCCAACCTGATATGAGGTCGAGGTCTTTGTCTTTTAATTGGGCAATCATCGAGGGAATTTCCTCTGGAGAATCCTGAAGGTCTGCGTCCATGGTAACCACATATTCCCCTTGGGCTCTAATAAAGCCTGCGTGGAGCGCCTGAGATTTTCCAAAGTTTTTCGAAAACTGAATGCCATGGGTATTTTTATGTTGTTGGGACAAACTGCTGATTACTTCCCATGAGGGATCGGAACTCCCATCATCTATAAAAATGATTTCATAGCTGTATTTCTCCTTTTCGAGAGATTGAACGATCCAATCATGAAGCTGCGTTAAAGATTCACTTTCGTTCAGTAATGGAATTACGATGGAAATGTCCATAGAAGGATGGTTTCACCGCAAAAATAGGAAAATTGTGCTATTCTGGCTTAGATTTTTTAACGATCAGACCAGCAATCAACGAAATAAGAAAACCAAAAAATAAATTGAGGATAATAATGAATCCAGATATTATGAATGGCCCTGAGAACTCTTTTTGCATTTCAAACATTTTATTGACGTTTTCCAAAGGGATCTCTGGTTCTTCTTGTATCAACTTTTGTTTTTGATATTCGATGGATTTGTCCATAAATTCTGGATCGAGGTATTGAATCACAATAATGGTATAGATGCTTATGATTATAGCTGAGATAAGGGCTGTACCTACCCCTGTCTTAAGGGCTTCGGATAAACTTATATAACCATCATTGGTTTTTTTGAAATGCAAAATTGCCCAAAGGATGACACCAATCAATAGGGCATAGCCAATAAGAGAGGTGGCCGTTTCACCTTGATAATGCATTTCTAATGCATAAAGCATCAGACCGTAAAGGACGCTAATTCCTCCTAAAATAAGACCAAAATTGAGGGCTGTTTTTGCAGTTATGTTTTTTTGAGTTTCCATAAACTAAGTTTTTTTTGATCAAATTTGGTTTTTTAAATATCCAATGATTGTAAATTTATCTAAAAACATTAAATTTGCACACTTTTAATAAATATATCGTTATGAAAACGGGAATACATCCAGAAAATTATAGACTTGTAGCATTCAAAGATATGTCCAATGAAGACATCTTCATTACCAAGTCAACCGTTGAAACAAAAGAAACCATCGATCATGATGGTGTTGAGTATCCATTGGTAAAGTTGGAGATTTCTCGAACTTCTCATCCCTATTATACAGGTAAGTCCAAATTGGTAGATACTGCTGGACGAATCGACAAGTTCAAGAACAAATACTCAAAATTTAAAAAATAATACTCCATATCTTAGAAATTTTTTAAAAACCGTTGTTCTTATAACGGTTTTTTTATTTTCCGAACTTTTTTAAGTTTGAGGATGTTGACGGGGTTCAGTCCAAGACCTTCCACTTCTTTTTGGGTAAATCGTACAACTTGATCGTAAAAAAGTGGGATCAAAGGATGTTCGCTCATGGCCAATGAATCCATGGTTTGATAGTGTTTAGCTCTTTCATCAACATCATTGATAAAAAAACTGTCTTCGTAATAGCTGTCAAAAGCAGCACTCTTAAAATGGGTGTAGTTGGGCCCCGAGGGACTAAAATTTTTGGAATAAAAAAGAGAAAGGTAATTTTCGGCATCGGGATAATCTGCGATCCAATTGGATCGAAACATTTCTAACTTTCCTTGGGAACGCGCTTGCTTTAGTGTTGATGGAGGCATTACATCTATTTTTATAGAAATACCTATTTTTTGCAATTCCCTTTGGATGTATTCGCATAGGTCAACGTAGTTTGGGTCGGTTGCCAGACTAATCTTAGCTTTTAGACCTGTTTGTTCTTCAAAGCTTTTTACCAATGCCACTGCCCGTTCGGGTTGATATTCCAGAAACTGATTATTAAGGTGGCCTGCTAAACCCTTGGGAACAAAGCCTCTGTCACCTTTAAAACCAATATTGTTTCTTAAGTAAACCATCATTTTTTGGCGATCAAAACCAATATTGATGGCTTCTCTAATCAGTGGGGATTGTATCACAGGCGAAGGACTATCCAAATAAAAACCGAGGTATTCCGTGTTGAGGTAAGGCCCTTTCTTGAGGTTGATTTTGCCCTTATATTTATCAGGAAGTTTGCCCTCTAAGGTCAGTAATTCATCCTTATATGAATTGTCTAATGAATTCAATAAATCTAATTTTCCTTGAAGGAAAAGCATGAATTCGCTTTGTTTGTCTGGTATAAAAGTGATGGCAACAGCTTCCAAATAAGGGAGAGCCAACCCTTCGGTGTCCTTTTCAAAATAAAGAGGATTTTTTCGCAATACCAATTTCACATCCTCTTCCCAGTTTTTAAAAGCGAAGGGACCTGTACCGATTGGTTTTTTTCTAAAATCTCCTCCTTCAAGACGCACAATTTCATGGGGAACAACCGAGCAATAGCGCATACTGAGCAATCCCAAAAATGCAGGGAAAGCTTTTTTGAGTATGATGGTCAGTTGTTCGTCGGTTTTGGCTTCTATACGCTCAACATTTTGTAATACCCAGCCTCCCGGTGATGCGAGTTGTGGATCTTTAAGCCGATCAAGGCTGTACACGAAATCTGGGGCAATTACCCTGCGGGTTTTCTGTTCCCCAAAAGCGGAATGATTGTGAAAGTAAACATCTTCTCTGATTTGAAATTCATAGACCAAACCATCTGATGACACAGTCCATTCCTTAGCGATATCGGGAATGACTTCCAAATCATTATTGAGTTGAACCAATCCGTTGAATAAGTGAGTGGTTGCCCATATATTCTCCAAGTTTCTCGAAAAAGCGGGATCCAAAGAAGTGATGTTACCATCCTCATTGTAACGAAAGACCAAATGCGAGCGATCTTTGTCCGAGTTGTTTGAACAAGCAATAAAGAAAAACAAGAGTAATAGTGCACCTAAACGGTTCATTATTGGAATATATTGATGTTGATTGGACAAGTCTAAAGATTGTATATTTGTAGCAAAATACAACTTTTTTAATCCAATTTGATGATGGGGTATGCTGAGGAAATGAACCAAAAAGTATCCAAACCAAGGGTGGCCTTTTACACTTTGGGTTGTAAGCTGAATTTTTCAGAAACGGCAACCATTTCAAGAGATTTTGATTCCGAACGTTTCGAACATGTTGCTTTTGAAGCTCCAGCCGATGTTTATGTGATCAACACCTGTTCTGTAACCGAAAACGCAGATAAAAAATTCAAAGGCTTGGTAAAAAAGGCTCTGAAACAAAACCCCGATGCATTTGTTGCTGCCATTGGATGTTATGCTCAATTGCAGCCAGAAGCTTTGGTAGAAATTGATGGTGTGGATTTGGTTTTGGGAGCTACCGAAAAGTTTAAGTTGATTGACTACTTGGGAGACTTGACCAAAAAAACCTCGGGAATGGTTCATTCTTGTGAAATTGTCGAAGCCAATCATTATGAAAGTTCCTATTCACTTGATGATCGTACTCGTGCTTTTCTCAAAGTACAGGATGGCTGCGATTACAAATGTACCTATTGTACCATTCCCAGAGCCCGTGGAATTTCGAGAAGTGATTCATTGGATAACATCATCAATCAGGCATTGGAAATCACCCAAAGGGGAATAAAGGAGATTGTGCTAACGGGGGTAAACATTGGCGACTATGGTAAGGGTGAGTTTGGCAATAAAAAACACGAGCATACTTTTTTGGATTTGATTACTGCTTTAGATGAAATCGAAGCTTTAAAACGAATCAGAATTTCCTCTATAGAGCCCAATTTATTGACCGACAAAGTCATTGATTTTGTGGCCCAAAGTAGGGCATTTGTTCCGCATTTTCACGTGCCTTTGCAAAGTGGGAATGACGAGGTTTTAAAAAAAATGAAAAGGAGGTATTTGAGCGACTTGTATAGAGATAGACTCAAACAAATAAAAAGTTTGATGCCCCATGCATGTGTTGGCGGAGATGTAATTGTGGGGTTTCCAGGTGAAACCGATTCTGCATTTTTGGATACCTATACTTTTTTGGCCGATTTGGACATTTCCTATTTGCATGTTTTTTCCTATTCCGAAAGACCTAATACCGAGGCCATCAGTTTAGCCGAAGTGGTTCCACCTGCCCTTAGGAACAAGAGGAGTAAAATGCTGAGGGGATTGTCTGCAAAGAAAAGACGTGCATTCTACGAAAGTCAATTGGGAGCAACAGTTGACGTCTTGTTTGAAAACGATAATAAAAGGGGTTACATTACTGGTTTCAGTGAAAATTATGTAAAAGTGAGGAGCCCTTGGAATCCAATGATAGCCAATACAATACAAAAGGTCTCCCTCAAATCAATAGATGAAGAAGGATTTGTAAGGTTTAATAAAACAGTTAAAGTTTAATCCCCACTGGTAAAAGAGATTTGTATGACTTGTTACGTCTAACAAACCCAGCAATTTTTGGGGAAGTGGGTACCACTCGTAAGTTTTTTTCTGAAATGAATTCCAAAACACTCCTGATAAAATTCTCTTCAAATTCAACATCATTAACATCTCCAGGGATGACGAGTTTGGTGAGGAAAATTTTTCTTTCTTGCTCTGCGTATTCAATTCTTGCCAGAGACCCATTGAATGTGGTTTCGAACTGTCTCAAGAATTCATTATTTTGTAATACTACTGGATTCATTATGAAGTTAACTAATTTGGTCTAATTAATAAATAATAAAAACTCTGTACAATAATTTGAAGAGGGGATTGCGAAATTAAAGATTTTTTGAGTAATTGACAATAATAAATAGTAAAAGATGATGATAAACTCAGTATATCTTATGCCAGGTATGGGAGCAAATCCAAGAATTTTCGAGTTCATCTCTTTGCCTGATGGCTTTGATGTCAACTTGCTTTCTTGGATTCTTCCTGAAAAAAATGAACCCCTCGATCGATATGCATTGAGAATGTGTGATAGAGTAAAGCACAAAAATCCCATCCTTATCGGTGTTTCTTTTGGAGGTGTATTGGTTCAGGAAATGGCTAAGCACATCGATTGCAAAAAAGTCATTATCATTTCCAGTGTCAAATCCAATGAGGAGTTGCCCAATCACATGAAATTGGCTCAGTGGACCAATGCTCACCGATTACTTCCCACACAATGGATTAAAAACATCGAAACTTTTGCGCTTTTTGTATTTGGTAAAGGAATTCAACGCCGCCTTGAACACTATAAAAGATACCTTTCCGAAAGGGATCCAGAATACCTCAACTGGGCCATTGATCGATTGGTCAATTGGAATAGAAATGCTCCCGACCAAAGTGTCATCCACATTCATGGAGCACAAGACTCTGTTTTTCCCGTGAAAAACATCCAAGATCCATTCATCAAAATAGAAGGAGATCATGCCATCATACTCACCAAAAGTGATTGGTTTAACAAAAATCTTCCTAAAATTATGACCGAAAACTTGGCAGATTCAACATAAATGAAATAAATTAATGGCATGAAAAACAAAATAACATCCTTGCTTTGGGTTGGTTTCGCCGCCCTCGTTTTGGTTTTGATTTCAGGCTTTGTCTTCACATTTGAAGGGTTTACAGCTCTGAAAAGTTATGGTGAAGAGCCTAGTTATAAAGTTTATGCACTGGAATTACCCGATTCGCTTAGCTTTGCTGGGGAAAATGTTCCGTTGCATTCCCCAGACTTGAAAGAACGGTTGGACAGAGAGTTGCTGGTGAATACCTACTGGCAATCCAATATGATGCTTTTACTCAAACGTGCCAATAAGTATTTTCCCACGATTGAAAAAATTCTAAAGGAAGAAGGAGTGCCAACCGACCTCAAGTATTTGTCGGTCATTGAAAGCGGATTAGAAAATGTTATTTCTCCAGCGGGAGCCAAAGGTTTTTGGCAAATTATGAGAACTACAGGAAGGGAATACGGATTGGAAGTCAACAGTAATATTGATGAGCGATACCACATAGTTTCCTCCACCCGAATGGCCGCTCAATACCTGAAAAAGGCAAAAGATAAGTTTGGATCGTGGACCCTCGCTGCTGCTTCCTACAACAGGGGAATGTCAGGCATTCAGAGAAACCTAAACGCCCAAGAGGTAGAAAGTTATTTTGATTTGCTGTTGGGTAAAGAAACCAGTCGTTATGTCTTTAGAATACTTGCTGTAAAAGAAATCATCGAAAATCCTTCAAAATACGGCTATGTTTTTGACAACACCGACTTGTACTATTCCGTGCCGGTTCGTTATCATGGATTGGATACCGCTATTTCAAATCTTACCAGCTTTGCACAGAAAATGGGAATCAATTATAAAGTACTGAAAATTCACAATCCTTGGTTGTTGCAAAATCACCTCAACAACAAATCCAGAAAGTACTATGAGATTGCCATTCCTGAAAAGGGATACTATTAAATGCGCTTCATCTGTTGTTGCATCATTTTGACTTGATCTGTTAACATACCGTGTTTATCAAGTTTTTTGGCTTCGGCCAAAAGCGTAGTAGCTTCTCTTTTTCTTCTTTTTTGCATCATGATTCCCGCCAAACTCATTTTGGCCATCGCCAAATCATGTGTCATGGAAAGCCCCAGTTGGATGGCTTTTTTAAAATGTTTTTCGGCCACAGTGAGATTGTTTTGCGATTGTATGATGCCGTGGAGGTAGTAAAAATACCCTTGTTGCTTTCTCACCAATGAAGTCTCAGGATTTTTGATCTTATTAAGCCAACGCTCGGTTCCTGCGAAGTCTTGTTTTCTCAATCTGAGGAAAGCGAGGAAAATAATTTCATTTTTAAAAAACAGCAATACCATCATTCCTGATAGCAGGGTCAAAAAAATACCATTGCCGATATAGCTTTCATAAAATTCGTAACCTCCATACAAAAGAAAGACTATGGCTAAAATGAGTTTAATTATTTTAGGAAACATAACAAATTTGTTTTGGGTTCGAAGTTAATAAGAATACGTTTAAATCCATTTGTATAAGAAAAAAGATATTGTATATTTGCCCGACTTTAAAATAACGCATTTTAAAATGAAAAGGACTTTCCAACCTTCCAAACGCAAAAGAAGAAACAAACACGGCTTCCGTGAGAGAATGGCATCTGCCAATGGCAGAAAAGTCATTGCCAGTAGAAGGGCAAAAGGTAGAAAAAAGATTTCTGTATCCTCTGAGCCTCGTCACAAAAAATGATGATAAAAAAACAATATTTAAGGTGTTATTCTTTATAGAATAACACCTTTTTTTTTATATTAAAATAATTTTACAAACTACTATTTATGCCGAAAAGACCTGAAATAAAGAGTATTTTAATTATTGGTTCAGGCCCTATTATTATTGGGCAAGCCTGTGAATTTGACTATTCAGGAACCCAAGCGTTGCGATCCATTAGAGAAGACGGAATTGAAACCATTTTGATCAACTCTAACCCTGCAACCATCATGACAGATCCCTCCATGGCAGATCATGTTTATCTAAAACCGTTAACAACAAAATCCATTATCGAGATTCTTAAAAATCACAAGGTGGATGCGGTACTTCCTACAATGGGTGGACAAACGGCTCTCAACCTTTGTATTGAAGCAGATGACAAGGGGATTTGGGAGGATTTTGATGTTGAAATTATAGGAGTTGACATTGAGGCGATTAATATTACCGAAGACAGAGATCGTTTTAAAAAATTACTCAAAACGATAGACATTCCCGTGGCGCCTGCCGAAACGGCTAATTCTTTTCTTAAAGGGAAAGAAATTGCGCAAAAGTTTGGCTTTCCTTTGGTAATACGTCCTTCCTTTACACTGGGTGGTACGGGAGCTTCTTTTGTTCATCATGCAGACGAATTTGAAGAATTATTAACAAGAGGTTTGGAAGCCTCACCCATCCATGAAGTTCTGATTGACAAGGCCCTTATGGGGTGGAAAGAATACGAGTTAGAACTTTTGAGGGACAAAAACGACAACGTTGTCATTATTTGTACCATTGAAAATATGGATCCCATGGGAATCCATACTGGAGATTCAATAACTGTAGCTCCTGCAATGACCCTGTCCGATACTGCTTTTCAGAGAATGCGTGATATGGCCATCAAAATGATGAGAAGTATCGGTGATTTTGCTGGAGGCTGTAATGTTCAGTTTGCTGTTAGTCCAGATGAAAAAGAAGACATCATTGCTATTGAAATTAATCCTAGGGTTTCCCGTTCCTCTGCATTGGCCTCCAAAGCAACAGGATACCCCATTGCCAAAGTAGCTGCAAAACTTGCCATAGGATATTCATTGGATGAATTGGAGAATCAAATCACTCAATCGACCTCGGCACTTTTTGAACCTACATTGGATTATGTTATCGTTAAAATTCCCCGTTGGAATTTTGATAAATTCGAAGGTTCCGACCGCAAACTTGGATTACAGATGAAATCCGTTGGAGAGGTGATGGGGATCGGAAGGTCCTTTCAAGAAGCCTTGCACAAAGCTACCCAATCCTTGGAAATCAAGCGCAATGGTTTAGGTGCCGATGGTAAAGGTTATACCGATTACGACCAGGTTATCGATAAATTAACCCACGCAAGTTGGGACAGGGTTTTTGTGATCTATGACGCCATTCAGATGGGTATCCCTCTGAGCAGGATACACGAAATCACCAAAATTGATATGTGGTTCTTGAAACAATATCAAGAACTCTATGATTTGGAAATAGAAATCTCTAAATTCAATATCAACAGCTTAGACAAACCCTTGCTTTTGGAAGCCAAACAAAAAGGTTTTGCCGATCGACAAATCGCTCATATGCTCGACTGTCTCGAAAGTGAGGTGAATAAGAAAAGAGCCGATATGGGCATTGAAAGGGTCTATAAACTTGTTGATACTTGTGCGGCAGAATTTTCGGCTTCCACACCCTACTATTATTCCACTTTCGAAGAAAAAATGCAGTTGAAAGACGGTGAACCTTTCAGTGAAAACGAAAGCAAGGTCAGCGATCGCAAAAAAGTCATTGTTTTAGGGTCGGGGCCCAACAGAATTGGTCAAGGTATAGAATTTGACTACTGTTGTGTACATGGTGTTTTGGCTTCTTCAGAGTGTGACTACGAAACCATAATGATCAACTGTAACCCAGAAACGGTATCTACCGATTTTGATATTGCCGATAAACTCTATTTCGAGCCTGTTTTTTGGGAACATATTTACGACATCATCCAATACGAAAAACCGGAAGGAGTCATTGTTCAACTCGGTGGGCAAACAGCACTCAAATTGGCTGAAAAACTTGACAGATATGGCATCAAAATCATTGGAACAAGTTTTGAGGCTCTTGATTTGGCAGAGGATCGTGGAAGTTTTTCCACCCTTTTGAAAAACAATGATATTCCTTATCCAGATTTTGGTGTGGCAGAAACTGCAGACCAAGCACTCGCTTTGGCAGATGAGTTAGATTTCCCCATTTTGGTTAGACCTTCCTATGTATTGGGAGGTCAGGGAATGAAAATTGTCATCAATAAAGAAGAGTTGGAAACTCACGTGGTGGACTTACTTAGAAAAATCCCTAACAACAAGCTTTTATTGGATCATTATTTGGATGGGGCAATTGAAGCAGAAGCCGATGCCATTTGCGATGGAGAAAATGTTTATATCATTGGTATTATGGAACACATCGAACCTTGTGGGATTCATTCTGGAGATTCCAATGCCACGCTTCCCGTATTCAATTTGGGCGAATTTGTGATGCAACAAATTAAGGATCATACCCATAAAATTGCACTGGCATTGAAAACGAAAGGTTTGATCAACATCCAGTATGCAGTTAAGAATGATAAGGTATATGTAATTGAGGCCAACCCCAGGGCTTCAAGAACGGTTCCATTCATCGCCAAAGCATACAATGAACCCTATGTAAACTATGCTACCAAAGTAATGTTGGGGCACAACAAGGTTACTGATTTTTCTTTTTCCCCCAAATTGGAGGGATATGCCATCAAGCAACCTGTATTTTCATTTAATAAGTTCCCCAATGTCAATAAGCAATTGGGACCTGAGATGAAATCTACTGGTGAAAGTATCTTGTTTATTGATAACCTCAAGGAAGATGAATTTTATGAATTGTATGCACGAAGAAAAATGTATCTCACAAAATAATAGATTATCCCTTATCTTTAACTGTTTGATTTTTTGAAGTATGATAAATAAGAATGTATTTGTAATCTCATTGATGTCTTTTGCGATTCTATCGAGATTTTTGCCTCATCCTCCTAATTTTACACCCATTGCTGCCATAGCTCTTTTGTCTAGCAAGGGTTTTAGCAATAGGTGGATTGCGTTTTTGATCCCTATGATGAGTTTGTTTATTTCTGATCTGTTCATCGGACTCCATGCGACCATGCCTTTTGTTTATGCTTCGTTTATTTTGATTGCATTTTTGGGTATGTTCGTAAATAAAATCAATGTTGGAACTGTCTTAATATCTTCCACCATTTTCTTTTTGGTGAGTAACTTCGGGGTATGGACAATTCACTATCCATTCAGTTTTGAGGGACTGATCCAGTGCTACACCATGGCATTACCATTTTTTCTGAACACCATTGTGGGAGATATGGTTTATGGGGCTCTGTTGATCTATCCTTTTTATGCCTTGCAAAGAAGAAATCTTTTGGCTACATAAATTAAATTTGTAGGAAATTTCTTTCATACTCAAGATTGGGATTTAGTAGTCTATTTGATGATCCCAATATTGATTTACCTGCTGTATTGGACATTTTTCATTTTTTTAGTAGTGATCGATTCTTTATTCCTTGCTTAATTCCTTAAATTTGTGGCGTTATACGGTTTTCATCGCGAATGAAAAGGGAAATTGGTGAAAAACCAATGCTGTACCCGCAACTGTAAGCTTAGTCCGTACTGCGGATGTTTTTTGAAACTTTATACCACTGATCATATCGGGAAGGTCTTCAGAAAAACGCGAGCCAGGATACCTGCCGTAAATAGTGGTTTGATGCTTCGGGGATAAAGAATCAAGTTGCTGGAAGAATGTTGTGTCCCTTTTTCATATTTATGAAATTACTAAATGCTTTATTGGGTGTAGTCTTCTCATTTTGTGCTTTGAGTGCACAAAATCAGACTTTAGACAGCATCGCTGTATCAACAAATTATCTTGATGAAGTAGTGGTTACCGACTCTAGATTTGCATTAAAAAGATCGCAGTCTGGAAAGACTGTAGTCAAAATCAAACAAGAGGAAATTGAACAATTTTCAGGACTCGGATTAGGTGTCCTTTTATCTACACATTTGGGGATTGATGTGATCGGAAAAAACTTGTACTCAGGCCATAACCCCAGTACGATTTCTATCAGAGGAGGTCGCAATCGACAGGTTTTAATTTTGATTGACGGTGTAAGAGTGTCCGATCCCTCCAGAATCGATAATGATTTTGATATCAATGCTTTGAGTCTGGAAATGATTGAATCTATTGAGATTGTAAAAGGGGCTGCCAGCTCGCTTTACGGAAGTTCTGCTGCAACTGGAGTGATCAATATCATCACCAAGAAAGCCGGAGATTCGATCCGTCTGATCGCCAAAAAGACATGGAGTACCGAACAGACTGTAAATCAACCATTGGACAGATTCAATGCAGGAAATCACATGATTCATCTCAGTGGAACACTGACAGGGATCGGTATCAATTTGGCCTATTCAGAACGTTATAGTGATGAAATGACTGCCGTTGTGGGAGATCAACCCGATCCTTTTAACAAGGTCAACTTTAATGTGGGGCTCTCTGGGACAATAACTCCCAAACTCAAATGGAGAATGGGCTGGAATAGCGATGCTATAGAAGCAGATTATGACAATAGTTTTCCGATTGGACAAGCTAGTTTTACATATACCACACAGTTGGATCGTTTTTCCCTCAATACCCAATACGACTATTCCGGAGGGAGTCTCAACCTCAACGCAGGTTTTCAGCAAAACAAAAGGGAGTTTAAAAACGCTTATCCATTGGTGTATGAAAGTGAGAATTTAAATATTGATCTTTTTAATAAATATATTTTCAATAATCATTTCTATACCATAGTGGGCTTTCAATATCAAAAGGCAACGATGAAAGCAGATTACAACCCTGAGATTACCCAATCGGATTTTTATATTAACTCCGTCTATCTCGACCCATCTGGTTTGAATCTTAATGCGGGAATGCGTTACAATCACCACAACGCCTACAAAGGTCAATGGATTTATACCCTCAATCCTTCCTATTCATTTGATTTCATTACCAATTATCAGATGAAAATTTTGACCAGTTATAGCAAAGCTTTTATTGCACCAGGTTTATATCAGTTGTACGACCCCTCTTATGGAAACGTAGCTTTAAAGCCTGAGAACAATACGAGTTTTGAATTGGGTTCAGAAATTAGATCAAATCAGACCACCCTCTCTGCAGTCTATTTTAATCGAATTGAGGATCCAACATTAATTTTTGGCCCTCCAGATGATGGTTATCAATACGGCAGGTATGCCAATTCTGATAAAGAAATCTCCTATCGTGGAGTTGAGTTGGCCTATAACTTTAAGCTTTTTGATTCGGCTAAAACCCGTTTGAATTATATTTTTACTGAGACCACCGATGGTGATTTACGCAGCATTCCAAAACATGCCATCAACGGGGTAATGGATTTTTCCTTATCCGATCAAACAATTCTAAACTTGGTAGGTCAGTATTCTGGAGAGCGCATTGCTAACGACAACTCAACCTTGCTAGATGCCTACTCCTTGTTTACATTTCAGTTGAATCATCGACTGAAAAAACCCAATGCCAATATATTTCTGAGTGTTTATAATCTATTCGATACAGAGTATGTTGTCATTCCCCAATATGCAACACGAGGAAGAAATATTTTGGCGGGGATATCAATCCAGTTGTAACAGAGGTAAAGGCTCTAAGGTGGTGATCGAACGCTCTCTGATAAATTGAGGGTCGTCTACCAAATTTTCTAATGGGTACACAGGAGTTTTGATTATATACCTCGCAGACTCTTGGGAGATATGATTTAGTGCCAGAGCCAAAAGTGGATCGGAGCTTTCTCCCAAAGTCCCTAAATTGGTAAGGTCTTCTTTAAGTTTTAAATCATCTTGTGGCGAGAGGCCATCGGCATAATCATAAAAATCTTGGCTGTTGGCAATAAAAAAGGATATGCAAGAGATGCCATAGGTGTGGTCGGGATTTATGGTACCATTATTATCAATGTAATCGTAGATGGCCGCAGGGCCTCCAACGTTTTTTCCATAGGTATTGTCTCCTACTTGAATCACATCAACGTAGGGAGCCAAGCCATTAATTACCAGCTCACTAGCAGAGGCACTGCGTTGTGAAGTGATGATATAAACTTTATTTAAGTTCAATGAGTTGATGGCTTCTCCTTCACCCAACTGATTGGCGAAATTAACACTTAGTCTATTGGCATACACTTCTAGATTGGAGTTGAAAAGACTCATTACCTTTTTGTTCCATAAATATTTACCAAAAATTTCACCACTAAATTGTCCAGTAATCATTCCCGCTAAGTTGACCGCTGATTGCACCAATCCTCCGCCATTGTATCGTAAATCGAGAATAAGTTCATCGATTAGCTCAGATTTAAAATTTGAAAAAACCTCATTGAGGTCATCGTCAAAACCTTGAGCAAATTGGTTATACATAAGATAACCTACTTTGGTTGACCCCACTTCAATTATTTTACTGATTTGGATAGGGTTACTTTGGAATTTTTCTGTTTTGGTGAGGGCAATATTTTTACCATTGGGACTGAGTAGATTGCTGTTGAGATCGGCCATATTGAGAGTGTAACTCAAATTGTCTCCGAAAAGTAAGTCCCCATAGTTATTTATGTTGAGGCTTATGCCATCAACGCCCGTAAATAAGTCCCCTCTTTTAATGTCTTTACTCGCAGCATCCGATTCTTCCAAGATGTAGGTAACGATTCCCATTACAGCATCTCCAGAGCCATATCTGGAAAGAATGAATTTAAGGCCATTGTTGGCATCGATCCCTTTGATAGAATTTTCGATATCTTCATAGTTAGACTGGATGTTACTGAACTTGTCATCTTCGTATTTGAGAGATTCAAAAAAGGCCTCCGGTTCTGGATAGGGTTCAATCAATTCCTTGTACTTGATTCCATCGGGTGAATAGGAATCATCAAGCGAGGGAACATCTTCTTGCCATAGATAAAAATTATTGAGTGTTTTCCAGATGAACTCGTGAATTCTAAAATACTTTTCGCCTGTGTATGCATCACTGCATTCTTCGTTGATTTCTATAAACAAACTGATTTGCTTATCAATGACTTCTATCTCAGTTACTTTTCCTATGACATTGGAACCACTCAATAGATCTATACTGACAGAATCAATTATCTCGTATTTACCCCGAATGCGTTTTTCCAAATAATTCAAATAAAAAACATTATCGTCTAGAAAATGGATATTCGATGCTTCACAATCACTATCTGATTTCTCTTGGTTTGGAGTGGAATCATCCTTTTTTAAATTCCAAGACCCTAACAACAGGTCTGGTGTTTTACTGAGGTTGGATATAGATTCCCCAGTATTGTCTGTTTCATCAGTTGTCAAATTTTCATCTTTCTTGCAAGAAGTCCACAAAAACAACAACAAACAACACATTAAAAAAGAAGTAGAGGCTTTCATCGTAAGAATTTATCAATTAGCCAAAATTACATATTTCATGCCAAATTTTCTATTTTTAAAAACATTATGAAATATTTATCATTAGGAATCAATGAGAAATATTCTAAGGTTCTATCTTTAAGAAGCATTTCGTTTATCAGTATTTTTATAGCGTTAAAAAAATCATTTATGAAAAAATATTTTTTACTTGTGCTAGTACTTTCAATCTCAGCAGTAGTTTCGGGGCAATCTGTTTTCGAAAAGTATCAAAACAATAAAGAGGTAACGGGAATCAGTATAAGTCCCAAAATGTTTCAATTATTGGGCAGTATGTCTTTGTCTTCGGGCGACCCTGAGGCTGATGCACTTATGGAAATGATCAAAGGGATTACCAATTTTAGAGCTCTAATCACCAGTAAAGAAATGATCAGTGATGAAATTGATCTTTGGGTAAAGCAAGAGGCTGGTGATAAAGATCTCGATTTGATGGTGTCAGTGCGAGAGTCCGATACTGATCTGAATGTATATGTCAAGGAAGGAGAAGCAGAGGGAATGTTGAAAAGCCTATTGATGTTTTCAAAAGGGGTTTCCAATGCCGTTCCTGAGGCTAAAATTCAGGGCTCAAAAATTGAGGCCGTCCTTTTGTTGATTGAAGGCGATATCGAATTGGATAAAATCGCAAAATTGATTTCTAAAATGAATTTACCAGGAGGGGATCAATTGAAAATGTCGGGCATTTAAATAAATTCTCAGGCGATTCCCGTATAGTTGGAAGGGGTGATTTCTTTCAATTCTAGTTTTATACTTTCCGCTACCTCAAGACCATCGATGAATTCGTGAATTACTTTTTTGTTGATCACACCGTTGGTTCTGGTTAACTGTTTGAGTGCCTCATAGGGATTAGGAAATTTTTCCCTTCGTAAAATGGTTTGTATGGCCTCAGCTACAATCGACCAATTTTCATTCAAATCGGCATCGATCTTTTCAGGGTTGACTTTTAATTTTTTGATCCCTTTATGAATAGATTTCAAAGCGATCAAGATATGTCCAAAAGGAACGCCAATATTTCTCAATACAGTACTGTCGGTCAAATCTCGCTGTAACCTTGAAATGGGTAGTTTTGAAGAAAAGAAGTTTAGCAGTGCATTGGCGATTCCCAAATTACCCTCGGCATTTTCGAAATCGATGGGATTCACCTTGTGAGGCATGGCAGAGGAACCGACCTCATTCTCTTTAATAACTTGCTTGAAGTAGTCCATTGAGATATAAGTCCAAATGTCTCTGTTAAAGTCAATGAATATCGTATTGATCCTTTTGAGGGCGTCACAAAGGGCTGCGATACTGTCGTAGTGTTCGATTTGGGTAGTTGGAAATGAATAATTAAGACCCAATTGATCTTCGACAAATTTTTTCCCAAAGTTTTTCCAATTGATTTCTGAGTAAGCGACTTGGTGTGCATTAAAGTTACCTGTAGCTCCAGCAAATTTTGCGGCATTCTGCACCTGCATCAAGCTGGCCTTTTGTATTTCCAAACGATGCGTAAATACGGAAATTTCCTTACCCAGCAGGGTAGGTGAGGCTGGTTGACCATGTGTTCTGGACAACATGGGGATATTGGCACAGGTTTCTGAGAGTTCTGACATGGCCTCCAAAACTTCTTCTAAATTTGGAAGATATACTTTCTGAAGGGCTTCCTTAATTGATAAAGGAATGGCAGTGTTGTTGATGTCTTGGGAGGTCAATCCAAAATGAATGAATTCTTTGTATTTGCCCAAGTCAAGCTTATCGAATTCTTTTTTGATAAAGTATTCAACGGCTTTTACATCATGGTTGGTGGTTTTTTCAATTTCCTTGATTTCCTTGGCGTCCTCTTCGGAAAAATGTTTGTAAATACTACGTAAATCCTCAAATATATTTTTATTAAGTTGCTCCAACTGGGGAAGTGGAATTTCGCAAAGGGCAATAAAATACTCAATTTCGACCCTTACCCTGAATTGGATCAAAGCTTCTTCAGAGAAATAATTGGATAAACTTTTGGTCTTCCCACGATAGCGACCGTCTATTGGTGAAATGGCATTCAGTGGACTTAGTTTCATATTCTTGTTAATGGCATAAAGATAAAGTTTCTTCCCCTAATCTTAGTTTAAAATTAATGAGATTTGGATGTTGATTGATAAAAGCCACTCCCTTTTCATGACTAGCTACTGAAGAATGCTAGGTCAGAAGTATTTACTTTATATCCACCATTACATTTGTAAAACACGATATTCTTCATAACATCCACTGATGGCCTCAAGGATTTGTAGATCATTGGATTCCTTGATAAAAGTGTCTGAATAATTGCAGTTTCGTAGAATATCGTCGAGATCCAAACGATCTAGATTTAATAACTGTATGATGATCTCACGATCAAACTTTGAAGCCAAAAGATTTTTCAGTTCATCATTTTCTCTCATTTTCTTTAATTTCTGCATCTGAACTCCTTTTTTACCAAAAAGGTTGTGTAAAAAATCAGCAGGGTTAAAAATTGCAGCAAAAGTTTTGGTTATGGCTCCAGGGTTTCTGTTTCCTCCTTCGTATCCCGCATTGGGAAGGCCGGGAATCCTATATCTACCAGCAGAGTTGATGGGTACATTCTTTACATCGATATCCAAATAACCAGTCAATTGATAGGGACGGAGTATAATCTCTTCCAATGCATAAGCCAATTGTGTGATTTTAAACTTGGAATTCTCAAACTTTATCATGTCTTGGGTGACAGCAATTTTAAGTGATTTATGGCCCAAATAAGAAAAATAGAGGGTGTCATTGATCTGAACAGGGATTTCAAAATTCCCTTTTTTATCTGTAGTCGTACCCTCCACCAAATTGAGATTGAGTACGTGTACACTTTCCATTGGGAATCCTGTTGCGTCATTTTCCACAACACCTTTGAGGTATTTGATTGGTTCTTGGCTCATCACCATCATTCCATGAATGGAACATAAAAATATTGCGAGCCTTTTTATCATCTTTGAATATACATTGGCATATATAAAGATTAAAATTAACAATTTAGAAATCAAATTGAATTTTAACGTTTTAGAAATTCTACTAATTTTTGAAAAGCTCTTGATCGGTGACTTATTTTGTTTTTTTCGGACAGTGTCAATTGAGCAAAAGTAAGCGGTTGTTTTTCGGGTATAAAAATGGGATCATAGCCAAACCCGTTATGACCCATTGGTTGGTTCGAAATTTCTCCCTTGATGATTCCTTCAAATAGATATTCAGTACCGCCTAGTATCAGTGCAATGACTGTTCTGAACTGCGCCTGTCGATCATTAACCCCTTTTAATTCAAGCAGGATTTTTTGGGTATTGTCTTCTGCGTTTTTATGATTTCCAGCATATCTTGCGGAATAAACCCCGGGTTTCCCTCCCAAAGCAGAAACCTCCAATCCACTATCGTCTGCAAAACAATCTTTTTTAAAAGTATTGAATATCGTCCTGGCTTTGATCAAAGCATTTTCTTCTAGTGTTACCCCCGATTCCTCAATTTCTGAATCGTAGTTTAGGTCGGTTAGACTTTTGAGAACATAGCCAGAGGGCAGAAGCTTTTTGATTTCAAGTACTTTATTGTTGTTGTGGGTTCCAAAGATAAGTTCCATAAATGCTATTTGTGATGGTAGGGTTCGTTGTTTAATAGGGTATTGGCTCTATAAAGTTGTTCCAAGAAAAAAACCCGAATCATTTGATGGGAAAATGTCATGCTAGACAACGCTATTTTTTCTTGACCTCTGGCATACATTTCATCAGAAAAGCCATAAGGCCCGCCTACGACAAAGACCATTCTTTTATGAGATCCAGATCTTCTGGTATTGATGTATTGAGAAAAGCCAATGGAATCAAATGATTTACCTTTTTCATCCAAAAGAATCACCCAATCCCCTGGTTTTAGTTTCTCAAGGATTAATGCTCCTTCTTTCTGTTTTTGAATTTGTTCACTCATTTTCCCTTTGTTTTTAAGCTCGGGGACAACTTGAATGTCCAAACGGTGGTATCTATTGATTCGTTTGGTGTAGTCTTCCATCAAAGAGAACATTCTGGGGTCGTTGGTTTTTCCGACCAAAACCAGTAGTGTATTCATCCCGTAAATTTACAAACACAATTAGATTTGTTTTATCTTTGATCAAAGGAAATTTTTTTGAAAGAAAAATTAAAAAAAATACCCATTGTCAAAAATTTGGTTGGGTTCTTGGAAGCCATAAAACTTCCCGGAAATACGAGTTTTTCTTTTTACGATCTTGCAGAAATGTATGTATCAGGGATAGTGAAAGGTGCGCTTTCCTCGCGGGCAGGAAGCATTTCATTCAGCTTTTTTATGGCTCTATTTCCTTTTTTACTTTTTATTCTAAATCTGATTGCCTTTATTCCCATTGAGAATTTTGATGGTATCCTTTTTGATTTTATAGAACTGTTGTTGCCTCACGAAAGTCAAAGTTTTTTTACAGACATTTTTAACGATATACGCCAAAAACAACGAACAGGGCTTCTCTCTTCGGTGTTTTTATTGTCTGTTTTTCTAACTGCCAATGGCGTAAGTTCCATTTTCTCAAGCTTTGAAGGATCTTATCACGTCGAACTTTCACGTTCCTTTATTCGGCAATATTTGTATTCCATGATGGTTGGTATTCTTCTGGCCGTATTGCTTTTGTTAGGAGTAATGGCTCTTGTTTTTTTTGAAATTTTTATTTTGAGCAATCTCGATGAATTGATTCCCAGTGAAATCAATTGGATCAGAATCGGACAATTGTTTTTCTACACCATTTTGATCTACATTACCGTTGCGATTTTATATTACTTTGGAACTATTGAGGGTAAAAAAACCCATTTTTTCTCCCCAGGTGCATTAATGACATGTTTACTGATCCTCTTGACAACCTATTTGTTTGGTATTTATATTGATAATTTCTCTACATACAATCAACTCTACGGTTCAATTGGCGCGTTGTTGATTTTTTTGTTTTACATCTGGCTCAATTCTAGTGTATTACTGCTCGGTTTTGAGCTGAACGCAACTCTGAATCGGCTCAAAAATACCGACCAAGGATCCTCTTGATATTGAGCAAAGTTGTACTTTTAAACAATGCAATATTTCGCTGATGTTCTTCTTCCTTTGGCACTTGGTAAATCCTATACCTATGCGGTTACCTCAGAAGATTTTGCTGTTTTAAAACCAGGTTTCCGGGTTGCAGTTTCTTTTGGTAAATCAAAGGTTTACTCTGCAATTGTGGTGAAACTTCACGATCACCCCCCCCAAAGATACACCCCCAAATACATTGAAATGATTCTTGAGGAATCCCCTAGTGTCACACCAAAGCAGCTTGAATTTTGGTATTGGTTGTCGGAATACTATCAGAGTAAGCTGGGTGATATCCTACGAGCCGCTTTGCCTGCGACTTTTCTTATGGAAAGTGAGACCATTGTGATCAAAAAAGACATTTCAGAGGTGGAAAAAAGCACACTCAGTGATGATGCTTTCTTGGTTTATGAGGCTCTTGGAGTCAAAGCTTTGAGCATCAAAGAAATTATTGAGATTTTGGGCAAGAAAAGTGTTTTGGGATTGTTGCAGGATTTGTTTTCTAAAGGGGTGGTGGACATCCATCAAAAACTGAGTGAAAAATACAAGCCCAAACTTGTAAGATATGTTCGATTATCCCAAACGATTTTGGAAACCCATAATCTAGAGGAGGTTTTTGAAACACTTAAAAATGCTCCTAAACAAAAGCATCTTTTGATGGGGATTTTTGATCAAAATCCCAAAGGTGATGAATGGAAAAAATCCAAAGACTTGCTGGATAAAACCCATTCTACCTCTGCAGTATTGAGGACACTGATCAGCAAAGGAATTCTGGAGGAGCAGTCTTTGAGGGAGGATCGTTCGCTTTACGATTTTAAAAAACAAGACGAAAAAAGGTCGTTGTCCGATGCACAACAAAAGGCACTTAACGAAATCAATAATATTTTCGAGGAAAAACCTGTGATTTTGTTTCAAGGGGTAACTGGATCTGGGAAGACAGAGGTTTATATAGAGTTGATTGCTCAGGCCATCGCACAGGACAAACAGGTTTTGTACCTCCTGCCTGAGATATCATTAACTCCCCAAATGGTCCAAAGATTACAAGCGCGATTTGGTTCTGAGGTTACCGTATATCATTCCAAATTTTCTGTTCACGAGCGGACTGAAGTTTGGAATAATATCCTTGATAAAAATCCCAACGCTAAAATCATTGTAGGAACCCGCTCTGCAATCTTTCTTCCCTTTAATCAATTGGGGTTGGTGATCGTGGATGAGGAGCATGAGTTGTCCTATAAACAGTTTGACCCTTCTCCTCGATACCACGCCAGAGACAGTGCCGTAGTGTTGGCAGGAATGTATCAAGCCAAGGTCGTATTGGGTTCTGCAACGCCAGCTTTGGAAAGTTCATTCAACAGATTGTCGGGCAAATACGGTTGGGTCCAGCTAGGAGAAAGGTATGGTAAAGTAGCAATGCCTGAGATTCTTACCATCGATCTTAAATCAGCGTATAAAAAAAAGAAAATGAAGGGTGGTTTTTCTCATACATTGATTCATGAGATGGAGCAAACACTGTCCATGGGTAAACAAATAATACTGTTCCAAAATCAACGGGGTTATGCCCCCGTTATGGAGTGTTTGGATTGTGGTCACATGCCCCAGTGTCATCAGTGTGATGTTACCCTAACCTATCATCAATATTCGGATCAACTCAAATGTCACTATTGTGGTTATCAGATTGCAGTACCAGAAAAGTGTCATGCCTGTGGACTTCACAATCTTTCTACCAAAGGGATGGGTACCCAGCAAATACAAGAACAAGTTTCAACTCTTTTTCCCGAGGTTAGTGTGGCCAGAATGGATTGGGATACCACCAGAGGGAAATGGGCTTTTGATAAATTAATTCATTCTTTTGCCGCACAAGAGGTAAAAATTTTGGTAGGTACTCAAATGATCATCAAAGGCTTGGACTTTCAAAACGTTCATTTGGTTGGGGTATTAAATGCCGATCATTTGATGAATTTCCCTGATTTTCGAGCACATGAAAGAACCTATCAAATGCTCAGTCAAGTGGCTGGCAGGGCAGGAAGAAAAGCATTAAGGGGAAAAGTTTTGATCCAAACCTACCAGCCTCAACATCCCATTATTCAAAAGGTGATAGAAGGGAATTATGATCAGATGCTCCATCAACAATTGAAAGACAGAAAAGAATATCATTATCCTCCCTACAACAGACTCATTAGGATGGTGGTCAATCACAGCGATATGGAAACCGTTAAAAAAGCCAGCCAGTGGATTGTCAATGTTTTACTTCAATCGGATTACGGTCAAATACTAGGACCCGTTTTTCCACCCATAGCAAGAGTTAGGAACCGATATCGGATGCAAATTTTAATAAAAATTGAAGGTTCTCAGTCTCGGGATCGGGTAAAACAAATTATTAGAAAAACGTTGGATCGTTTTGAATCCATTGCAATTTTCAGATCATGTAAAGTCAATCTGGATGTTGATCCTTATTGAAAATTAGCAAAATTCTCTTTGAAAGCTCCTTTTTGTTTGCGACTCAAAGGCAGTATTTCACCATCGGTATTCACAGTTCGCGTGGAGTAGTTGATTACCTTTTTTAGATTGACGATATACGATTTATGAATCCTAATAAATTGATTTTCAGGTAGTTTTTCCAAAAAGGATTTCATAGTAGAGAGTACCATGTAATTTTTGTTTTTGGTCACGACTTTCACATAATCTCCCATAGCTTCAATCCAACGTATGCTGTTGGATTGGAGTTTTTCTGACTTGAAATTGCATTTGAATTGAATCATGTGTTCTTTCTGTTCTCTAATCAGCTTTAAGCATTCCAATTTGTTGGAGAGTCGATCAATTGAAATTTTGAATCGGTTTTGGGTAACAGGTTTTAACAAACAATCTAAGAAACCTCTTTCATATGATTTGACAGCATCTAGCGGGGTTTTGGTCAGGAAAATAATTTCTATATCATCATTGAGTTTTTCCACAAATTCGAAACCATTATAAATGGGGAGATCTGAAGAAACAATTGCAAAATCAACTGCATTATAGTTTAAATATTCTTTTGCATGAACAGCATCAGAAAATTCTGCCATTAAAGTTATATCGGGAAAATGTTTTAAAATTTGAAGAAAATGTAGGCGGTCAATGCGGTTGGAGTCTAAATAGATATACTTTAGTTTCATAACGGGGGCTGAATTATTTACTATTAGAAGCAAATTAAAAAAAAAACTTTAAAAAACAATGAATCTCTTGGTGTAATTTAATGATTCACTTATTTTTGCACTTCCTAAAAATAAATATATGAGTCATTATGAAACTGTCTTCATTCTAAATCCCGTTCTTTCTGATATACAGATAGAGGAGGCAGTAAAAAAGTATGTATCACTTTTGGAGTCCAAAAAGTGTAAAATTGTCCACAAAGAAAATTGGGGACTAAAGAAACTTGCGTTCACCATTCAAAACAAAAACAGTGGTTTTTATCATTTGTTACAGTTTGAGGGTGAGGGCCAGGTAATCAATGATTTAGAAGTTGAATTTCGCAGAGACGAAAAAGTGATGCGTTTTTTGACGGTCACACTTGACATCCATGCTCAAGAGTGGGCCGAGAAAAGAAGAAAAAAAATTCAATCCAAAGTTAAAGCTTAAGCAACATGTCTAAAATTGAAGAACAATCTAGTGGTAAAAAAGAAGGGGAAATTCGGTATTTAACCCCCCTCAATATAGATACCAATGTCAAAAAGAAATATTGTAGATTTAAAAGATCAGGGATCAAGTATATTGATTACAAAGACCCAGATTTTCTTTTTAAATTCGTAAACGAGCAAGGTAAAATCTTACCTAGGCGTCTAACGGGTACTTCTCTTAAGTATCAAAGAAAAGTTTCTGTAGCTGTCAAAAGAGCTCGCCATCTGGCTCTAATGCCTTATGTAGGTGACCTTCTCAAATAAAATCTTAAAGTCATGCAAATAATATTAAAAGAAAACGTAGAAAACCTTGGCTTTAAAGACGATTTGGTTAATGTCAAGAATGGATTTGGAAGAAACTATCTAATTCCACAAGGTAAGGCTGTGTTGGCCACTACCTCTGCCAAAAAAGTATTGGCTGAAAACTTGAAGCAAAAAGCTTTTAAAGAGAAAAAAATTATTGACGATGCTAATGCATTAGGAGAAAAACTAATGGCTTTAGAAATCAAAATTCCCTCCAAAGTAGGGAGTGGAGATAAATTGTTTGGATCCGTTTCTTCCGCAGATTTGGTCAAATCTTTTGAAGCTAAGGGACATCAAATTGAAAAAAATGCCATCACCGTTCCCGGTAAAACCATTAAACGTTTGGGAAGTTATGAGGCAAAAATTAGACTTCACAGAGAAGTGACTATTGATTTTCCTTTTGAGATCATTCCAGAGAAAAAATAATTTTATAAAAACTTCCATACCCCACTTTAAGTGGGGTTTTTTTTTGATTTTATTTTATGAAATACACCCGTTTGTCCAAGGAACAATTTGAAAACCTTCATGAAGAGTTTTCCTTATTTCTTGCGACCCAATCTATCGACAAAATCCAATGGGATCAAATCAAATCCCAAAATCCTTCACTCACCGAAGAACTATTGGATTTGTTTAGTGATATGGTATGGGACAAATCGTTAGATAAAATCATCTATCTTGAGAACAGAAGTGATCACCATTTTTTTTTATTTAAATGTGAAGATTCCCAAATTGATTTAATTCTCATTCAATTAGACAAAAGTTGTCCTTCCTTGCTTCAAGAGGATTATAAGCAATGGCTTTCCAATCATCTTGCAGATTCAAGTGTCTCTATTTTTCAATCCAGTAGATCTTTTGAAAATGGATTTAAAGAAGAAAAGTTTAAGTTGATGGAAAAGGGAGCCTCGGTGTCAGATGGAAAAACTTTTGAGGACTTAAAAAGTTTTCTTTTAAAATAATCAGAATTGTATCATCTTTGCTTTATACCATTAGTATATGTCTAGCGTAAAACCATCCATACCCAAAGGTACTCGAGATTTTTCTCCCACGGTTTTGGCCAAGAGGAATTATTTGAAAGACCAATTGATTGACGCATTTGAGCGTTATGGATTTCAGCCCATTGAGACCCCATCCTTTGAGCGTTCCGAAACACTCCTTGGGAAGTATGGAGACGAAGGTGATCGATTGATTTTTAAGATATTGAATTCTGGAGATAAGGTAAAAAATGCAGATTTGGAGGCCTTGCAAAAAGGAGAATTGTCCAAATTCTCAAATTCCCTATCCCAAAAAGCACTCCGTTACGATCTAACCGTTCCTTTTGCCCGTTATGTGGCACAATATCAAAACGACATAGTATTTCCTTTCAGACGTTATCAAATCCAAACAGTATGGCGTGCGGATCGTCCCCAGCACGGTAGATTCCAAGAATTTTTACAATGCGATGCTGATGTGGTGGGTGAACGGTCACTATGGCAAGAGGTGGAAGGCGTATTGCTCTACGACCGTGTGTTTTCTAAGCTTAAACTTAAAGGGGTTGAAGTTCATCTCAATCACCGTAAAATTCTTGCCGGAATTGCTCAATGTATAGGAGCTGAGTCTCAATTGATCAATTTTACAGTGGCTTTGGACAAGCTGAGTAAAATCGGAAAAGAGGGCGTAATCAAAGAACTCCAATCCAAAGGATTTTCACCCGAAAGTATTGAGCGTTTACAAGCTTTCCTTTCACTTGAGGGAGATTTTGAAACCCAAATATCGGCTGTAGCTCGTGCTTTGGAGGGAATTGAAATTGCCCAAGAAGGGATTGAGGAATTGAAATTTATATACGACCAATTGAAGCGACAATCTCTCAAGACTGTGTCTCTCAAATTTGACGTAACTCTAGCCAGAGGATTGAATTACTATACTGGTCTAATATTAGAAGTTACGCCACCTGATGGGGTTAAGATGGGTTCCATAGGCGGTGGAGGTCGTTATGATAAACTCACGGATATGTTTGGTCTAAAAAACACGAGTGGTTTCGGTATTTCTTTTGGTTTTGATCGTATTTATTTGGTTTTGGAGGAATTGAATTTATTTCCTGCAACACTAGACCATAAGACCCAACTCATGTTTTTGAATTTTGGTGATGATTCGGCCAGTTTTTGCTTTGATCAATTGATAAAACTCAGAGATCAAGAACTTTCCTGTGAACTGTATCCCAAACCTGCCAAACTAAAAAAGCAGCTTAATTATGCCAATCAACGTTCCATCCCCTACGTTGTGATCATGGGTTCTGAAGAAATGCAAAAAGAAGTTTTTGTGTTAAAGAATATGGTCACTGGCAGTGAGACAGAACACCCACTTGCTCAAATGCAAAAAATAAAAGAAGAATTGAACTAGTCAAGCTGCTCCAAGGTGGGTCTTTGATACTTTTCAAAAGGTTGTTTTAAAAGGCTCCCTATTTGAGTGTTTTTGTCTGCATCGGGGAAAACATCTACACCATAAATAATTTTTTCTCTCTCAAAATAGCTGTAAGTTCCCAATAGCCTATCCCAAATGGAAAAGATATTTCCATAGTTAGTGTCGGTATAGGGCAATCGATAGTGGTGGTGAACTTTGTGCATGTCGGGAGAAACCAAAAAATAACTGATCCAACGGTCAATCTTTTTGGGCAAACTTATGTTAGCGTGGTTGAACTGGGTAGCTACCACCGACATGGCTTGATATAGCATGATGATACCGATTGAAGTGCCCAAAATAAAAACACCCATTAGGGTAAAGAAAAATCTTATAAAGCTTTCGAGTGGGTGATGTCTGTTTGCGGTTGTTGTATCCACATTGGGATCACTGTGGTGAACCAGATGAATCATCCACAAGGGTTTGATCCGATGTTCGATAAAGTGGGGGAGATAGGCACCGATAAAATCCAACAGCAAAACCCCCAAAATAACGGCTGCCCAAAGAGGTAAACCTGGAATCCATTGCAGTAATCCAAAATTGTTATTTACTGCCCAATCAGAGGTGTTCAAAAGTAAAAACGCCATTGATAAGTTTATGAGAATAGTGGTGATGGTAAAAAAGAAATTGGGAAGGGCGTGGCGCCATTTTTTGTAGTTAAATTGAACCAATGGCAATATTCCCTCTAAAAACCAAAAAAAACTAATTCCTCCTACAATGAGCAAACTGCGGTGTAGGGTAGGAATATTTTCAAAATAATTGATGATCTCTTCCATTTAATTCTCTTTCTAAGGATAAAGCTAATTATTTTTTTTAAAACTGGAGAAAGATAAAATTCAAGAACTATAAATATAGTAAACAGATTATTATTCTTCCTCAGTGCTCTCCTCGGTTTCGGTTTTCTTAGGTGCTTCTCCAAGATTGAAGCGAATGGCAAGTTCGTGGCCGTTAAGGTTGAGTCTGGATAGGGTTTCATCTCTAAAGGTATCATAAGCATAACCGATGGAGATGCTTTCCCCCAAATTAACGGATGCTAGAAAAGAAAAAACAGAGCCAGATTTAAAAGAAATTCCTACATCAAATTTGTTGAGGTAAGAAACCCAGCTCCCAAAATCTATTGAATTGGGCAGTCCTTTGCCTTTTCTGTAGATTATATTGGGCTTGATTGCAAAATCTTCATTGATGCTGAACTGTGCCCCACTGGCAAAGTAGAGGTGGATTCGATCTCTGGATTGAATTTGGATGTCTTCATCCCTTTTGGAGTTGAACATCCTAGGCATAGAGCCCGACATCCAAATTTGATTCATTTTTAATAAAAAACCTACACCCATATTGGGGTTAAATCTACTAAGTGTTTTCTGTGCTGGATCGGGAATGTTGGTAAAACCCTCAAGAGGAGTCGGGTCTGCACTGTATGAATTTCCACCGCCTTTGATTCCCAAAAAAAGAGCACTTTCATTGCTCAGAGTGAGCTTGTAAGAAAAATCGATGGTTAAGGTCGTTTGATTTTCAATGAAAATTTTGTCTGAGATGACGGAAACTCCGAGTCCCACATTTTTATTCGTCGCCATTGAATATGAAAACCCTGTAGTTTTTGGACTATCATCAATGGTATTCCACTGATTTCTCGATGTCAAAGAAAAAACATGACTTCCCTCTGATCCTGCATACGCTGGATTAATCAAATTCATATTGAAGGTGTAGAGTGAGAGATATCCGTTTTGCTGACTTAAGACTGTTAGAGGTAATAAAAAAAACAGTAAACGTAAAATCATTTATTATCTAGCTAAATAAACAATACCTTGATAATCAGGATTACCACTTCTATTAAAATCGATTAAATAATAATAACTTCCTTCTGGAAGGTCTTCATTATTGTATTGTCCAGACCAATTGTTTTGATAATTTACTTCGTTAAAGACCAATTGACCTGATCTGTTGTAAATCCATACTTCATTGTCGGGATATCGCAAAAATGAGTCATCTGCCCATTGATCGTTTATACCATCACCGTTGGGTGAAAAGAAGTCTGTTATTTTTAATCCAATTGATGCATAGTCTGTACACAGACTTATAGAGTTATTGGGATCAACACCACAACTAACTTCATCAATATTTGCAAATCCATCACCATCGGAGTCGTTGTATGGATTACAGTTTTCAGCATCCAATTCATCCACCACACCATCTTCGTCACAATCCGTATTCATGGAATCATAGGCATCAATCAGACCGTCACCGTCAACATCATCGTCAGCCGGATTTCCATTAAAGTTGAGGTCTTCATCTATGGTTTGTTTGCCATCACCATCATCGTCCGTATCAAGATAATTGGGAATGCCATCGTTGTCCAAATCAATCAATCTGGAAGGGAAATCCTCTGTCTCTATATCTATCTCCAAGCGTGTTAGAATTCCATCACCATCATCGTCTGAATCCAAGTAATCTGGTACCCCATCGAAATCAGTATCTCGATATTCTCTATCGTCACCCAATTCAAGAGATGTTGGAACTCCGTCATTATCATCATCATAGTCAATATAGTCGTAGATTCCATCAAGGTCTGAATCTATGGAGTCATCAGGGTTTCCGTCAAAATTAGCGTCGGTGCCTTCGAGTATGGTTAGAATACCATCACCATCATCATCATTGTCAATATAATCTGGGTAGCCATCACCATCAGTATCTTGGGCATCATTGGCGTTTCTGTCTCCGTTGGGATCTGGGTTTTCGTATTTGGTAAAGAGTCCATCGTTTTCATCATCTGGATCGAGGGAATCTACGATTCCATCACCATCAAAATCATCAGATCTTACTTTTCTCGAACTTTCTCCACGAGCCGAGAACACACTTCTTTTCATGGCCTCAAACTGGCTGTCAATACCATCACCATCATCATCTTCATCAATAGAGTTGACATATCCATCTGCATCAGTATCGGATTGAATAATATCAGGGTCTACCTCCTCTACAGGGGTTTGGCTTGTTGTTAATGACAGAATATCCAGAGTCGATGAATCTGAAAAAGTTACATTCATAGGTGTATTTGGTATAGGTACATTCAAATCTCCCAGCTCTGTGTTTACATAACCAATCACCACTTCGTAAATACCGTCTTTATTATGATCCTGAGGATTATCAGGGTCTGGAGGACTGATAAATGATAGTATTCCTTCTTCCTCCTCCTCTTCTTCTTCTTCACCATCTCCTCTTCTCACACTTGATCGTTGCGAATAATCATCATAATTTTGTTTAGCTCCTGGCTCTCCGTATTTAACGGTGAATAAATGAGCATCAGCTCCACCAGAGACTTGCTTTCTTATTTTCCATTTCCCTACCCCTCTAAATGGATTGGATAATCCACGTCGATCATCAGACTCAAGTGTATTAGTAGTGGCGGTATTTTTTGAGAATGAAATATCAACGGGTTGCATAATAGCTAAAAACTGCATTTCTGTAAAATCATTAACTCCATCATTATCATCATCTACATCAGCGTTATTTCCAACTCCATCTCCATCAATATCGTTTACCTCGGATGCATCTGTAGGGAAGTTGTCTATAAGGTCTAACACTCCATCATTATCATCGTCTGTATCAACATTGTTTCCAATACCATCATAGTCAGTATCTGTATCTTCATCAGTATTGAGTGGGAAATCATCATCTCCATCAATGGTTTGGTCTCCATCTGAATCATTATTAAGAGGATTAGTGGTTAAACGAATTTCTGCTCCATCAGTAAGACCATCATCATCAGAATCAGCTACTAAAGGATTAGTGCCATATTTAGCTTCGGTAGTATCTGAAAGACCATCATTATCATCATCTAAATCATCATCGTCTCCTATCCCGTCTCCGTCAGTATCTATATTTTCATAAGGATCTAATGGGAATGCATCTTGTCCGTCTGGTATTCCATCTCCATCAGAGTCACTACTTGTAAGATCGGTCGACATGGTTAGTTCATCTCCGTCACTTAAACCGTCACCGTCACTATCAACGCTGTTAGGATTAGAGTTTAACTTGATCTCCTCTCCGTCTGTGACTCCATCTCCATCGGTGTCAGGGTTAAATGGGTCTGTATTCTGGGCGGCTTCTTGCTCATCTGTCAGTCCATCGTTATCATCATCAGGATCTTCTTCATCCTTTATTCCGTCCTTATCATTATCATTGTTTCCTTGGGCATCAAGTGGCAGTTGATCTTCACCGTCTTCAGTTCCATCCCCATCGGTGTCGGGATTTAATGGATCAGTTTTTATCTCAAGCTCTTCTCCATCATCCAGTCCATCCCCATCGGTATCGGGTTCTAATGGATCAGTGCCTAGATCTTTTTCATCAAAGTCTCCAACTCCATCGCCATCAGTATCCGCGCTTTTTGGGTCTGTACCTTCTGCCGATTCAATCGCATCCTCAATCCCGTCTCCATCATCATCTGTATCTGAATTATCTCCTATACCATCTCCATCAGTGTCTAATATTTCAGTTGGGTCTAATGGAAGATCATCTTCACTATCAATTATCCCATCGTCATCACTATCAACATCCCTCGGATTTGTTCCTAGAGCCAATTCCTCTCCATCAGTAGATCCATCTCCATCGGTATCAGGATTCTCAGGGTTGGTTCTGATTTCTTTTTCTTTTTGATCAGAAACACCATCTCTATCACTATCAACAGAAATATTTGGATCCAGTGGGAAGTCATCACTTCCGTCAACAGAGCCATCGCCGTCACTGTCAGGATTAAGAGGATCTGTATTGGCCTGAACCTCATCACCATCTTTTAATCCGTCTCCATCACTATCGGCTTTTAGTGGATCTGTTCCTAAAGCTCCTTCTTCTTCATCTGAAATATCGTCATTGTCATCATCCTTATCGGATATGTCGCCTATTCCATCTTTATCGGTATCTATCGATTCCTTATCATCCAGTGGGAAGTTGTCATCTTTATCTACAACTCCGTCACCATCGGTGTCTGGATTAAGAGGATCTGTTCTTCTATTTACTTCCTGACCATCACTCAGACCATCCTCGTCACTATCAGGATTAAATGGATTGGTTCCAATTTGTTTCTCATCCTGATCAGAAACCCCATCATTATCATCGTCATCGTCCTGCTGGTCTCCGATTCCATCACCATCATTGTCTCGACTCTCTCCAGCATTTAGAGGAAGTTTATCAGCTCCATCCTTGATTCCATCACCATCACTATCAGGATTATTTGGATCAGTTTCTTTTAAGATCTCTATTCCGTCAGTGAGTCCATCATCATCTGTATCAGGGCTTAATGGATTAGTTTTATACTCAACTTCTTCACCGTCAGTCAGTACATCACCATCAGTATCGGGGTTAAGCGGATCTGTGTCTAATTCAACTTCATCAAAATCACTTAGCCCGTCCTGATCTGTATCGGGCTTCTCAGGATCTGTTCCTAAAGCCACTTCCTCTTCATCCAATAAACCATCATTATCATCATCAGGATCTTCACCATCAGGTATACCATCTCCATCAGCATCATCAGCTCTGTTAGGATCTAGAGGGAAGTCGTCTTCTCCATCCAAAATACCGTCTCCATCACTATCAGGATTTAAGGGATCTGTTTCTAATTTGGCTTCCTCTCCATCATTAGAACCATCACCATCTGTATCGGGATTTAAAGGATCAGTCCCGTTTGCAATCTCTTCGCTGTCCAGTGAACCATCATTATCGTCATCGGGGTCTTTGTTATCACCAATTCCGTCTTCATCACTGTCAAAGTCCTCATCTGCATTATTGGGAAGTTTGTCTTCTCCATCTTGGATTCCATCACCATCGGTATCTGGATTAAGAGGATCAGTTCCAATGTCATTCTCCACAAAGTCGGTCAGACCATCTTTGTCCGTATCAGTAGTTCTTGGATCCGTCCCTAGGGTAACTTCCTCAAAATCGGTAAGCCCATCACCATCACTGTCAGCATTTTTAGGATCGGTTCTTCGTGAAAGCTCATCAATATCCGAAACACCATCATTGTCATCATCTCGATCATAGACATCTCCTAGACCATCCTTATCTGAATCTATATATTCAAATGGATCAGTAGGGAAGTGGTCAATAGGATCAATGGTTCCATCTCCATCGGTATCAGCATTATTGGGATTCGTTTTTAATTGAATTTCAAAACCATCATTTAGCCCATCTCCATCAGTATCGGGATTATATGGATCAGTACCAATTGCATACTCAAAAGTATCATCCACGTTATCATTATCATCATCAGGATCAATATCATCTGGGAGCCCGTCACGATCAAAATCGGCAACTTCGAAAGGTGAGAATGGGTTTGAATCATCACCATCTAAAATACCATCGCCATCTGTGTCTGGATTATTTGGATCAGTGCGCATAGAAATTTCCATACCATCACTAAGACCATCCCCATCAGTATCTGGATTGAGTGGATCGGTACCATAGATAAGTTCCTCTAGATCAAGAAGACCATCATTATCATCATCAAGATCAGCATTATCTCCAATACCATCCTTATCTCTGTCATTACCTTCTTTTGAATTAAGAGGGAAAAGGTCTTCTGAATCATTGATGGTGTCACCGTCGGTATCTGGATTATTAGGCTTTGTTCCTTTTTCAAATTCCTCAAGGTCGGTTAAATCATCACCATCGGTATCTATTAATAATGGATTACTGCCAAATGAAATTTCCGCTATATCAGGTAATCCGTCATTATCATCATCAGGGTCAATATTGTCCAAGATTCCGTCCTTATCAGTGTCAGTGTTGTCTATTGAGCATCCACTTAAATCAATCTCATTTCCGGTCGGAGTGTCAGGACATTGGTCAATTGAATCAACAATTCCATCTCCATCGTTATCGAAGAATAAAGTTACAGATGTAGTTGAGGGCAATTGATCAAGAGAATTTCCAACTAAGTCAAAAATTGGATCAGAAATTCTGAGTATTAGATCGCCATAATAAGGACTAAGATCGGTGAATCTTATATCAAATGATTTTTTATCAAATTTAGGTGTAATTGAGGCAGGTATAACTTTCTCGTATTCGCTTATTTTGGTGATAGAAGCCGTAGATGCTGATAAATTCTCTGATGTACTTGAAATATTTCCACTATTAATGTTAGAAATAATTGGTATTGGTCTTTTTACTAGGGCATATAAATCGTTAGCAGTTAAATCCTCTATTGTTGATGTGGTAGACTTAGAGAATACAGCTTCATTAAAACTTATAGAAAATAGATTGCTTTCAGTCATTTTAAAACCCTCTAAATATGGAGGAGAATTATCTTTATCGATAGTAAAGGGATTAGTTGGATCCGAGTAGAAGTTTCCGCCTGTGTCAGTAGCAACTACAGTTATAATTGTTGAATTATTTATCAACGATGAATTAAAGTTATACATCCAAAAAGTACTTGATGAATTAGCGCTAGTCATATTAACATTAGATACAATGCCAGTAAGAGTGATTTTTGGGTATTGAATCATTTCCTCGGAAAACTGAGCAAAAACTGAAATATTATCATTTGCGTTAGCTGTATTACTTTTATGTATCGCAAGGTTTGTGGAGATCACTAATGTGGGTAATTGAGTGTCAACTTCAATAGTTAAGGTGTTTGTATTTGTAATTTGATTCCCTACCAAATCTGTACCAGTTACTTGGGCTGTCAAAGTGTAATTACCGTCAGGTAAGGTTTGTAAACTTAGATCATACCCCCAAGAACTTGAATTAGTTCCTGACTTTAAACTCATAGGATAGGAAACAGTTCCTAAATTAGGATGTCCCGATAGGACTATTATCGGGTTTAAAACTGGTTCTGAAAAGCTTGCTGTAATTGAAAAATTGGAAGAATTAATTTTATCATTATTTGAAATTTGGTTATTATCCTCATCATGAGTCAATGATACTGTTGCAGGTGTATTATCTGTGACATTAATTGTTAATCCTTTAGAAAATGAATTTAATCCATCAAAGGCCTGAACATTAATTTTCATTAATGGGGTCTGATGATAAATAATATTTTTTGCTACTAAAAGTTGATTATTTGATATAGAGAAATATGAGTTATTTAAGTCATTAGATCCGTCTCCTGAGACTAAACTATAAATAAAGTTTGTTGTGTCAGAATCAGTAGCAGTTAAATTGCCTACCAATGTCCCTATAGCTGAAAATTCATCAACAGATGTTTGTGAAGAAATACTTGAAACATTTATAGACGTCTCAGTCCCACTTAACCTGGGAGACAAACTTTGATATACACTATTAACTTCCTGACTGGTTAATTTTCTATTATACGCTAAAATCAGATTTATTTTTCCCCTGTAAGATCTCCCCCCCCCTCCATGGCCTTTTGAAACCTCATATCTAAAACTATTTCCAAAACCATTATTGTTAGATCGATAGGTTCTTATAAATACCCACTGATTTAATAGAGTGGTATTTTGCGTTATAAATGATCCATTTACAAAAACATCAGAGGTCGAGCCGAATTGCCAATCATTAGTATCAAGGGTGTTTTGTACCTTAACCTGGCCACCGTTAATTCTAAAGGAGTCGTCTTGATAATTGTAATGACCAAAGACAGTTTTGATGCCCCCTCCAGTCTCTAATTTTTTAATCACTATTAGGTCCCTATATTCTTGGGTGATATCTACACTATTAAAACCTTGGTTATTTGAGCTAAAATCAAAGTTTTTAATTTGAGCACCATTTAGACCAAAGGGTGGAAGAGAAGTTGCCTCAGCATGAGCATTTTGTCCACTTAAATCGAACCAAGTATTTCCACTTCCAGAGTATGAATCTGAATTTGAGGCATCCAAATGTAAAATCAAACCATTGGTTGGAATTGTAGCACCCTGATTTAAAAGAAACCCAATATCATTAGGAGCTTCATTAATATTGGTAACACTAACGGTAAAAGCTTTTGCAAAATTATTTACACCATCATTCACATTTATGTGTATGTTGTAGGATGATTTTGTTTCAAAGTCAGGTGACGAATTGATAATTAAGTGGGTACCACTAATGGTAAAACTTCCATTATCGTCATCTTGTGAATCACCACTATTGGCGAGTGTAAATGTGTGGGTATCTGTAGTATCAGAGTCAACAGCAGAAAGTATTCCTACAACTGAGGTTGCAGAAACGTTTTCTGATATGGTAGATGAAGTAAGACCAATACCAGTAAGAGCTTCGTTAATATTGGTAACACTAACGGTAAAAGCTTTTGCAAAATTATTTACTCCATCATTCACATTTATGTATATGTTGTAATACGCTTTTGTTTCAAAGTCAGGTGACGAATTGATTATTAATTGAGTACCACTGACGGTAAAACTTCCATTATCATCATCTTGTGAATCACCACTACTGGCGAGTGAAAATGTATGAGTATCTGTAGTATCAGAGTCGACAGCAGTGAGTAGTCCTAAAACTGAGTTGGGATACCTCCAAGTTGAAGAAACGTTTTCTGATATGGTCGTTGTAGTAACTCCAATATCCGAGGGGGTTCTGTTTAAATCATTTACATTAATCCGTAATGCATTTGATAAAGAGCTTGTGCCATCAGTAACCTGAACATTAATTTTAAGACTTTTTGAAGTAGTACCAAAAGGTTGAGTGTATACCTTGAAAATATAGTCCCAATTGGCATTGTTTGAACCCCTTCCTCCAGCATATGGGTTTTGGGTGTGTAAATCTAAAAATCCAACATTTTGGTTTCCAGATGTTAACTCTAATTTCATCGTTAAGACTTCACCTGTTGTTACCGAGACATTATTAGAACTTATATCAAAATCTACATATTGACCTGAGATATAGTTTCCATTTCCGTCTTTGTAGGACGGAGTATATAAGTTTTGACTTTGTCCCAAAAGACTTCCACCGTCACCTTGACCTCTGAAAACACTTATTTTTATGGGTTGAGGACCACCATTTATTACTGGGTTTGCCATTTTCCATGATACCTTTGATAAAAGCCCCGAATTTGATACTGTAAATGATTGCCACTGTGATGTTCCACCAGCACCAGCGTTGGATGAGGAATTTTGATTATCTAATACTTCAGATCCGTAATCGTAATTCAATGAGTCATAAGATATGTTTCCATTATTAAGAAGTAATATTGATCCTGATATAGTAAATGAAGAATTATGAATATCATTATTTCCATCACCACTGACCAAAGCATAGGTAAGATTTGAAGTATCACTATCTACAGCTGTTAAATTTCCAACAACTGTTCCAACTGGAGAACCCTCGTTGAATGAGCCAGAAAACTCTCTCTGAAATGTTAAACCAGTTGGACTCTCGTTAATGTTTGTAACACTAACAGTAAAAGCTTTTGCATAGTTATTAGCACCATCATTTACATTGATATAGATATTATAACTCGCTTTTGTTTCAAAGTCAGGTGAAGAATTGATTATTAATTGAGTACCACTGACGGTAAAGCTTCCATTATCATCATCTCTTGAATCACTACTATTGGCGAGAGTAAATGTATGGGTATTGGAAGTATCAGAGTCAACAGCAGAGAGTATTCCTACAACTGAGGTTGCAGAAACATTTTCTGATATGGTCGTTGAAGTAAGACCAATACCAGTAGGAGCTTCGTTAATATTGGTAACACTAACGGTAAAAGCTTTTGCAAAATTATTTACTCCATCATTTACGTTAATGTAGATATTATAACCGGCTTTAATTTCGTAGTCAGGAGATGAGTTTATGGATAAACTATTTCCAATAATCGTAAAACTATTATTGTCGTCGTCTCTAGAATCGCTGCTGGATATTAAGGTGAAGGAATGGGTACTAGTACTGTTGGGGTCTGTTGCAGTTAATGTTGCTACTGCAGAATTAGCTACTATATTTTCATTAATATTGGTAGAACTTAAGCTAATATTGGTTGGAGACAGATTGGCAGTAGTAGTAACAGTACTAGTCATTTTTACCTCTCTTATCCAACCTGAAAAAGGGTCAATTGGAGAAATACCTCCACCAGTAGACGCCATTTCACTTCCATTACCAATAATACCATATCTTGGGGTCTCACTGGTAGTCTGATTACTTATTGGCGCATAGGAGCTTGGATCGGTATATGTCAAAATACCATCGACATAATATCTTAACCCCCCTGCTTTGTTAGCCTCAAATTGAACCATTACATCATGCCATTGGTTGTCCTTGAGATTTCCAGTGTACCCCGAATCAAATTTATCGAAAGTGCCATTTGAGTTTGTAAATGAAATTGCAAGTTTACCATTAGCCCCAGAAGAAATTGAGCCACTATCATGCCCAATACCCCATCTAAAAACAGAACTCCTATCATAGGATAGAATAATTCTTTGCCTCGTTGAGGATGATGAGGGAAGCTTAACCTTGGCAGAGAGCGTTAAATTATTAATCTGATCAGAGGATTCTGAAATATAATTATGATTTTGGATAGCAATACCCGACTCTCCAGCGTTTTCATCAATATAAAAAGCATTTTCGTTGGGATCAAAAAAAATATTACTACTATTTCCTCTTACAATTCCATGATTTCCGTAACCTGATAAATCAGTAATGCTAGTTCCTGAACCACTGTAAGAGTTTGAATTGGAGAAATCATAGTGAAAAACAGTACCTAACTGGACATTGTTTTTCCATTGATAACCCCCTCTTGCGGTTCCCGTTATTGAATTACCACTCAAATCGTTAATTGTTGAACCACTCCCTTCATTTAATTTGTAATATAATTTAAGTGTTGAATTTGTATTGAGAGTTGAATTTTTATAAAAATTTATTGCACTTTGAGTTCTTTCAGAGTCCCAAAAACGAATATCGCTCATTTCACCATCAAAAAAATTAGAGGGATTATCAATTCCATTCCAAACACTTGCTCCTATGCCAATTGGGTTTGTAGTGGATGTAAGGCCATAACCCCCTGAAGTCCAATTTTCTGAGTTGTCTAGATTTCCATTAATATAAATCCTTATCCTTCCATCGGATTTAGAGTTTGTAAATGCAACATGATACCATGTATCTGTTGAAATTGTTGAAGATGATCTTACGTCAGGCCAATTTCCATGATGGTCTCTTCTAAACCTTCCTTCAAGATATAAAGAGCCATTTATATTTAAAACATATAAACTCCAGTCATTTTTTTTGGAAAAAATATAATCTCTATCGGGTGCAGTGTTGTTTCCAGAAGAAGAGCCAGAAGGTGGAGCATTCTCAATCTTAATCCATGCTTCGAGAGTAAACTTATCGGAAGAAAATGAAAGATCATTAATCCCCGAAGGTACAGTAATGTAAGAATCTGATCCATTAAAATCTAATGTTATGGAGTAAGTTGAAGACTGTCCAAACAGATATATCGGGATAAATAAAAGAAATAAAAACTTCCGCCAAAAGTGATCCATAAGCATAAATTTTTAAACTCGAAAAATTGACACTAATAACTTTACTAAAATAACAATAGTGGAGTTAGTACCGTCAGATAAATCATTAAATGACGCAGAATTAAGTTTTAAGTAATCTGCACTACCAACAAATTCGAAACTATAATAACCTTCAAAATTTGCAACATGTGTCACATCATTAACAATCCTTAAATTATTACCACTTGAACTTAAATCATTTATTATATATCCATTACCTACATAACTAGTCGGATTATTTGTATCAATATTTAAGACTAAATTGGCAGAGAGTTGTGGGTAGGCAATTAGGCAAAAAAAAACAGTAACTTATTAAATAAGACCTGTAATTTATTACTCCCCGATAACATTTTAATTGAAAATTACTCTTTATTTAACAAATATAGCTAAAATTGATCTATTAGTATATTTTTGACATAATACCTGAGTCAAAAAAAATAATTTACAGCTAAACATCAAAATTTAGGGTGCTAAAATACCGGAAAGGTCAATACTGTCGCTGTGTTTCTGTTTGAGTAATAATAGATTTTCAAATAGATTTTTGATCGTATTTCTATGTCTTATTTTGTCTGAAATATCGTGTTGTTCCAAAGGATCATTTTTCAAGTCAAAAAGAAGAATTTTTTTAATTTTTGGATAAACCATCAACTTAAATCCATCTTTTCGAACCATACGTTGCGAATCCATATAGGCTCCATATATTCCATTGGGATAGGGAGTAGCATTGTCTTTTCCTTTGGCTAAACTTAAAAAGCTTTTGAATTCTATGGAAGGAGGAGGGGTGATATTTCCCAATTCCAGACTTGTTGCCATGATGTCCTGTAAGTAAACTTCATGGTCGATACTTTTATTTTTTGGGATGTCGGGCCCAGCCATAATCAAGGGCACCCTGATGCTGTGATCAAACATACTTTGCTTTCCCAAAAGCCCATGTTTTCCGACCGACAAGCCGTGATCGCCAGTGAAAAAGATATAGGTATTGTTGGCCTTTCCAGAAGCTTCTAGTGCGTCTAAAATTTCACCAATTTGCTGATCCAAATGAGAAATGATGGCGTAGTATTCTTTGATATGGGTTTTGATGGCAAATGGAGTTCTTGGAAAAGGAGCCAGTGCTTCATCTCGAAGGGTTTTGGGGTTTCCTATGGCATCTTTGTAGGGATATTCGGGAAGCCAGTTTTCTGGTAGTGGTATTTTTTCTAAGGGATATCGATCCAAAAAAGATTGGGGAGACTGTCTAGGATCGTGGGGCGCATTGAAAGCCAGATACATAAAAAACGGAGATTCTTTTTCTTTGGACTGATTCAAAAAGTCTAAGGCATCATCTTTGATGACTTCACTCCAATGTTTACCGCCTTCCCAAAATCCGCCATTCAGGGAGTCGGTTGGACTCCAAAGATCGATTTCTCCCTCTTTTGGGCGATCATATCCTTTTTGATTTTCTTTTTTGAAGAAATCACGAGGCATGCCCGGACGAATGTTTCTAACCGTTTGAAAAATTTTTCTGGGATCGATGGAAACATGCCACTTTCCACTCATATAGGTTTGATATCCTTTATTCTCCATTAATTTTCCCCAGCTTTTTCCTGCACTTTCCAGGTTCTCTTTTTTGGCCCATCGATCGGTTAGAGCTTTGGCTTTCCAAATGGTTTTTCCCGTAATGATCATTGATCGGGATGCTATACAAACCGCTCCATTCCATCCGCCCATATTGAAGGTCTGGCTAAATTGGGTACCATTGCGAACCAATCGATCCAGATTGGGAGTTTCGATGACATCGTTCCCCAAAGCCTGAATGGCATCAAAAGTATAGTCGTCTGCAAATAGAAATAGAATATTGGGTAACTTATCCACAGTTCCTTTTGGAGTTGATGAATTACAGCTGACAATAAGGGTGCATAATAAAACAAAAATCAGTCGAATCATTTTTATTGGATTTTTAGATCAAAAATTTTTTCCATCAGAATCCACTTTTCATTTGGTTCAGCAATGGGTAGTTTTTTTTGATAGGTTGACATAAGTTCTTCCCATTTGATGACATATGGATTTTGACGATCCATTTTATTTTTCTTTTCAAAGTTGAAATCCTCGTTGACCTCTATGATCATAAAAAGTCTGTTGGCGACATGAAAAATTTGCATATCGTGAATTCCACTCTCTTTGATACTATCGATTATCTCTGGCCATACCGCTTTGTGGTGGTCGATATATTGGTCTATTAAAAGGGGATCATTGATCAAGTCCAACGCCATGCAATACCTTTTCATTTTAGGCTTGTTTTGCTACGCTTCTTCCAAAATAGGCAATGAATAGAAAACACAGGAGAGGAAGGAGAAAAGAAAAATTTACTTCAGATACCCCCATGATTTGAGTGTCATTGACACCACTACCTCCAAGGTCAATAATCATCCCTTGTAATTTGGGCATAAGCGCACCTCCAACGATGGCCATGACCAATCCAGCGGCTCCAATTTTAGATTCTTTTTCATCCAAATCTTCCAGTGCAATTCCATAGATGGTCGGGAACATTAGGGACATAAAAAATGAGATACCTACTAAGGCATAAAGCCCGACAATTCCTTTAACAAAAACAGTTGTCAATACACAAACCCCAGCAAGAATTGAAAATTGGAACAGGAGTTTTCCTGCATTCATAAATCGGAGCATATAAGTTCCGATGGCTCTACCAATAAGGAAAAGAATAAAGCAGATGAATTGGTAATTGGCAGCATTTTCGCTCGAAATTCCAATGGCCTCTGCGTATTGGTATATATAGGTCCAACACATGATTTGTGCACCTACATAGAGGATCTGTGAGATGACACCATTGCGATAATTGTTATTTTGGAAAAGACTACTGAATGTGGCACTTAGAGGAGCCATTTCTCCATCGTCTTTGGCCTGAGGCATTTTGGAGACTGCGATCAAGACAAATACTGCCATGACAACCAATCCCAAAATAACGTAAGGATCACGAATGACCATCAAATCAGCAGTTCGGATCATTACCTTTTTGGCTGCATCTAGGGTGCTGAAATCGGCAATATTATCGGACTGTAATTTTTTTAATACAAATTGTTGAGCAACAACTAGTCCAAGAATTAGCCCCAATGGATTAAAGGCTTGAGCGAGATTGAGCCTTTGGGTAGCAGTAGATTTATCTCCCATCGCCAAAATATAGGGGTTGGCTGTGGTTTCCAAAAAAGCCAATCCAAAAGTCAGGATATATAATCCCAAACAGAAAAACCAAAACTGTTCTGTAATGGCTGCAGGGTAGAACAGTAGTGCTCCCCCAGCATACAAGGCTAACCCAATAAGAACTCCAACTTTATAGGAATATTTTCTGACAAACAATGCTGCTGGCAGGGCCATGCAAAAATAACCTCCGTAAAAGGCCATTTGAACCCATGCTGCTTGTGAATTAGACAATTCAAGTACTTTTTTAAAAGCTTGAACCATAGGATCTGTTACCGCATTAGCAAATCCCCATAACGCAAATAAAGAGGTGATAAGTATAAAGGGTAATAAGACTTCTTTTGATACGACGGGTTTTTTCATGATGATGTGTTTAGAGACCTATCCAAATGAACATATCCACCATCAACATAGAGTAATTGTCCTGAGGTATGGCTGGATTTTTCTGATAGTAAGAAAGCGACCGTATTGGCAATTTCTTCTGGTGTGGTCATTCTTTTTTCTAAAGGAATTTTATTAGTGATTTGACTTAGTTTTTCTTCTGGATTGCTAAAGGTATTAATCCATTTCTGATAAAGAGGAGTGAAGCTTTCGGCAACCAAAACAGCATTGACTCTTACAGAATGAGGAAGCAATTCTACTGCCCATTCACGGGTAAGTGCATTTCTTCCTCCACAGGCAGCAGCATAGGCGGAGGTGCCTCCTTGTCCTGTAATGGAAACCTTCGATCCGATATTGACTATGGAACCTTTATTTTCTTTGAGATAAGGGAGGCAAGCCTGTGCCATGACGTAGTAATGGACGAGGTTTTTTTGGAGAGAATTAACAAATGCCTCCGCATCACCATTTTCAAGTCCTACGCCATCATTGACTCCGGCATTATTGACCAATCCATGAACCGTTCCAAATTCAGAAATCGCTCTTTTTACAGCCTCCTGCGCCTGTTTGGGGTCTGTCAGTTCTGCCAATGCATAAGAACTTTTGCCCCCTTTTTTTTGGATTTCTTCAACGGTTTCAAGTATGGTTTTTTCATTTCTGCTTACAATAAAAGGAATGGCTCCTTCATCAACCAATACATGGGAAATAGCATGGCCAATTCCTTTTGATCCGCCAGTTACAATAATGACCTTGTCTTTAAGTGATAGATTCATTTTATTAAAGTTTATAGAAGCTGCGAGCGTTTTCTCCCATTATTTTATTTTGTTCTACTGGCTTGAGTTTTTTAACGAAGAGTTCTATGATCTGGACTACATGCTGATAGCTTCCTGCTAGCAAACATACGGGCCAATCTGATCCAAACATCAGTCGGTCTGAACCGAAAGTCTCTAAAGCTACGGATAAGTATTTTTCAAAATCTTGCGCCCGCCAATGATTCCAATCTGCTTCTGTTACCATTCCGGACAATTTACAATAAACATTTTTATGCTTTGCCAAGACTTTGATATGTTTTGCCCAATCTTCAATTTTTTGGTCTTTGATATAGGGCTTTGCAAGATGATCCAAAACAAAGAGTTGGTCGGGATTTTTTTTAACCAAAGCGATGGCTTCTTCTAACTGATGTGGAAATACAAGAAGGTCGTAAGTAAGGTTAAAATCCTTCAACTGACGAATCCCCCTTAAAAATGAATCTTGCATCATAAAACCTTCTTTTTCGGCTTGAAGAATATGTCTTACCCCCTTGAATAAGGGATTTTTTGAGAAAAAATCTAGTCGTTCAGAAAGGTCATCCGCACGCAAATCTACCCAACCTACCACGCCTTTGATAAAAGTATTTTTTCCGGCCAGATCCAACAAAAATTGGGTCTCTGTTTCGGATTGATCAGCCTGAACCGCCACGCATCCTTCCATTTGACTTTGACTGAGGAGCGGTTTTAAATCTTGTGGTAGAAAATTTCGGGCAATTTTCTGCATACTGGAATCAATCCATGAATCACGAACTGGGTCGAACTTCCAAAAATGTTGATGGGAATCTATTCTCATAGTAGTGCTTATATTTCTTTTCCTTTGATTTTAAAAGTCCAAGCTATTTCGCCGGGTATGCCTTCGGGAATTTGAATGATCAAGCCCTTGTTTTTGTCATATTTCCATATCAGTGCTTTTTCATATCCCAACAGTTGAATATTGCTGTTTTCTTCGGGCCGGATATGGTGTACGACCAATTCCTTGTTCGGCTGTTCAAAAGCAATGAGGTAATAATCTGACTTGTCTTTCTTTTTGGTGAAGCGAATACCTTCTCCTTGTTTGTAAACTTTTTCCAGTTTTTGAGTAGCATAGATGGCCTCTCCATTGACTTCAAGCCATTTCCCCATTTTTTCCAGACGTTCGATACTGGCTGTTGGTATCAATCCTTCTCCAGTAGGGCCTACATTTAAAAGATAGTTACCCCCTTTGGCGGTAATATCCACTAAATTGTGAATCAACATTTTGTCAGATTTCCAGTTGTGGTCAATTGACTTGAAACCCCAACTTTCATTCATGGTCATACAAGATTCCCAATCCATGTTGGAGGTTCCCTCTAGAATTTCTTGCTCAGGTGTTCCAAAATCTCCAGCATATTTTTTATCCTCCCGATTCATTCCTGCCATTCCCTTTCTTCCCTTGTCAACCCTGTTATTGATAATGAGACTGGGTTTTAAGGTTCTCATGTATTGATACAAATCCAACCCCATTTCGTGCGTAAAATCATTGATCCACTCCCCGTCAAACCACAAAATATCAGGATCGTAATGATCTACCAATTCTTTGAGTTGGGGTTTCAGATAGTTTTCAACATACTGGGGGAATTCAGCATTGGGATGGTTTTGGTAATCGTATTCGGGTTCACTGTTGGCTTGTGCTTGTGGATGATGCCAATCCATAATGGAGTGGTACAAACCGAATTTAATGCCTTGAGCTTTACAGGCTTTCGCTAGTGACTTCAGGATGTCTTTGCCATAGGGTGCAAAATCTACCACGTCATAATCTGATACCTTAGAGTCCCAGAGAGCAAAACCGTCGTGGTGTTTGGAAGTGATCACGACGTATTTCATACCTGCTTTTTTCATCAACTTTGCCCATTCTTCAGCATCGAATTTTGTTGGGTTAAACTGTTTGGCATACTTTTCGTATTCTGAGATAGGGATTTTGGCAAAGCGCTGAATCCATTCGCCTACTCCTTTGATTTCTTTTCCATTGTGTATGCCTGCGGGAACAGCATATACCCCCCAGTGAATAAACATTCCAAAACGGGCTTCACGCCACCATTTCATTCGTTGGTCAAAATCTTCTTTTGATTCATTCAGGTAATCAACAGGCTTATCTTTTTTCCCTTTAGGATTGTTTTGACAAGACCAGTTCATGGACATTAGCAAAACGAACATTCCGATGATTATTTTTTTAAAGGGCATCATTTTTTATTTTATTGATTAAGTTCTTACTTTTTGACGGGCAACGCCCAGTCCTTCAATACCTAACTCCATCTCGTCACCGGCTTTCAGATACAATTGGGGATCTAAGCCAAGACCTACCCCAAAAGGGGTTCCAGTGGAGATGACATCACCGGGCAGTAGGGTCATGAATTCACTGATGTAACTGACCAGTTTGGGAATCCCAAAGATCAAATCCGAAGTATTGCTGTCTTGCATGGTATTGCCATTTAGCTTCAACCATAAACGGAGATTGTGGGGGTCTTCGATCTCATCTGTAGTGGCTAAAAATGGACCCAAGGGAGCAAAGGTGTCACAGCTTTTTCCTTTGACCCACTGTCCCAGCCTTTCCAATTGGTATTCTCTTTCGCTAATGTCGTTGTGTAAAACATATCCTGCCACATGATTCATGGCATTGTCTTCACTTACATAACTTGCTTTGGCTCCGATGACGATGGCCAGTTCGACTTCCCAGTCTGATTTTTTACTGTTTTTGGGCAAGACAACCTCATCATAAGGCCCTACTATAGCTGAACTTGCTTTGAAAAAAAGTACTGGTTCACTGGGTACTTCCATGCCGCTTTCTTGGGCGTGCTTGGCATAATTTAATCCTACACAGACGATTTTTGAGGGTCTGCAAATGGGAGATCCCAATCGAATTTCATCGCCTATTTGCGGGCAGTCGTCTTGATGTTGGGAAAGCCATTCCTTAAGTCTTTTTGGTCCTTCAGTACCAAAAAACTTTTCGTCATAATCTGAACCAAAGGCTGAGACATCTAATTTTTGACCTTTGTCTAATTGAATACCTGGTTTTTCATTTCCTAAATTTCCAAATCTAATGAGTTTCATACTTAATTTTAGTTTCCATTGAGTTTAATAAATCCCCCGTCGATGGGGAAGTCTGTTCCAGTGATAAATGAGGCTTCATTGCTACAGAGATATAATACCAAATCAGCAACCTCTTGTGGATTTGCCATTCTTCCAATGGGCTGGGTTTGTGAGAGTTTTTTATACATTTCTTTTTCCCTTCCTGGATAATTTTTTTCTAAATAATCATCTACAAATGGGGTATGGACTCTGGCAGGGGAAACACTGTTGCAACGTATCCCATCCTCGAGGTAGTCCTTGGCGATGGAATTGGTCATGGCCCAAACCGCGCCTTTGGTGGTTGTATAGGCCAACCGATCTTTGACGGCAATATGAGAAACAATAGAGGCCATATTAATAATGACACCTCCTTGGTGTTTCATCCTAGGCAGAATCGTTTTGACACAATTGAATACTCCTTTGACATTAACTTGATACAATCGATCAAAATCCTCTTCCTCTGTTTGTTCAATGTTTCCTACAAAACCAATTCCAGCATTGTTAACCAAAATGTCAATGGTTTGGGGTAAGGATCCCAATGATGTACTGAGTTCATTCCATTGGGTAATGTCTGCAGTAATGGTGTGGATTCCTTCTTTTTTATGAGATGGATTTTCGTTTAGGTCGATAACAAATACTTCCGCTCCTTGTTCTTTCAGGGTTTCTGTAATGGCTTTTCCTATGCCACTACTTCCTCCAGTAACCACTGCATTTTTTCCACTTAAATCAAACTTCATGAGGTTATTTTAAAAATTCATTGATTTTTTTGTCCTTCATTAACCAAGATAAATTAAATCGTGCTATTATCCCACCCCCGTATGCATGGATGTCGTTTTTGGTTCCTGTTTCGTATAGCAAATATATATATCCTTCACTAGGAGTATTTTTTCTTCCGACGGCCAAAGAGGAGTATTTGAATCCCCCTTCCTCAATCACTTTCTTGAGAGGCCAAGATTTTCCGCCATCAAAACTCAACCATACGTTGCCATTTTTACGACCGCTGTAGGAATCAATATTACTAAAAATCAAAATATCGTGACCATCAAAGGGAAGACGATCCAAGCCAGCCATCAATCCATAATCTCGATTTTGTTCTCCGTCAGGTAATTCTTTACTGACATAGAGATTCTCCCAATTTTGCCCTCCATCTGAACTGCTGGCAATGTGTCGCATTCTGGGATTTAATCCATCGGTAGATAGGTGTCTGCGAGAATTGTAATACAATGATCCATCGCTCAATTCAACTATGGCCGCTTCTCCCGTGCCATTGGCAGGGAAAGGATTACTTGTATGCCAAGTTTTTCCTCCATTGTCGCTGTAGATGGCATTGGTGTAATGACTGGGCCAATACTCTCGCTCATTTCCCTTTCCATAATACCTTGAAGTTCGGACTAGTCTCCCTTTGTGTATTCCGTTCTTTAGGGTTATACCATGTTCGTTCATGTGCATAGACGGAAGGTTTCCATTATTATCGGGATGGATTTTGATCTTTTTGGCTTGCCAAGATTGACCCTGATCACTGCTGAAGTAGCTGAGGATTGGAGCAGGAGGGTGTTCGCCTTTTTCAACGAAGGTGATGAGTTGACCACTATTTTCGTCTACTGTGAGGCCGCCGCCATTGATGCCTGAACCAATATTCACTTCAGACTGCCAGGTGGCTCCTCCATCTACCGATCTACGGCTTACACAGTTTTCTTTCCCCCAAGTGGTCACAACTGTTCCATTTTTGGCCACAACCACATTGGGAAAACGGCCTCCCTCAAAAAGCATTTGCTTTTCAAATAATGGATCTTTTTCTAAAGCTTTGGAAATTTCACTGTCGGGAGGTAATGAAAAACTCAGTGAGACAAGAACCAATAATAAGAGTCCTTTGTTTTTCATATTACTTTAATCTTTGCTTTCTTTTTTTCCAAACGAAGCCACTATTGAAATCATATGATTCCAAAGATTCTTTTTTCATTTCTATACTGTAACCGGGCAAAGTAGGGACAATGTATTTTCCATTTTTAATGACCACGGGGTCTTTAAAATGTTCGTGGAGGTGATCTACATATTCGATAATTCGATTTTCTATGGATCCACTAATGCAGAGATAATCAATCATGGATAAATGTTGAACGTGTTCGCAAAGTCCAACCCCCCCGGCGTGAGGACAAACGGGGATATTAAATTTCGCTGCCAATAATAATATGGCCAGTATTTCATTGACACCCCCAACTCTGCAACTATCAATTTGACAAATGCCTATGGCGTTTGCTTGCATTAGTTGTTTGAATACAACACGATTTTGGCAGTGTTCCCCAGTGGCTACATGAATGGGTTTTACGGCTTGCGCAATTTTGGCATGCCCCAAAATATCGTCTGGAGAAGTAGGCTCTTCGATCCACCAGGGTTGGAATTTCGATAAGTGCTTCATGTTTTCTATGGCCTCGTCAACATCCCATTTTTGATTGGCATCCATCATTAGTTTGATATCGTATCCAATTTCTTCACGAATGAGTTTGCTTCTTCTGATGTCGTCTTGAAGGTCAGATCCTACTTTCATTTTGATGTGGGTAAACCCCTCTATCTTTGCCTCTCGACAGAGTCGTCTAATTTTCTCATCGGAATAACCCAACCATCCGGCTGAAGTGGTATAGGCAGGATATCCATTTTCTACCAGGTGGGCTCTACGGGTGTCCTTTCCTTTCTCTTTTTCTTTGAGGATTTGCAACGCTTCCTCTTTATTGATAGCATCAGTGATGTATGTAAAATCAATACATTCGACCAATTCTTCGGGACTCATATCTGCCACCAGTTGCCATAAGGGTTTTTTTTCAATTTTGGCATACAAATCCCAAACCGCATTGACCAATGCCCCCGTTGCCAGATGGATTACCCCTTTTTCTGGCCCTAGCCATCGGAGTTGGCTGTCTCCAGTAATCATAGTCCAGAATTTTCCCATATTTTGGGTAAAGCTCCGTACAGATTTTCCAATCAATAGGTAGGATAGGGATTTAATGGCCTGCTCACAAAGTTCATTGCCACGGCCTATGGTAAATGTCAGTCCATGACCTTCTAATTGATCAGGATGATTTGTTTTCAAAATCACATAAGCTGCCGAATAGTCAGGATCTGGGTTCATGGCATCCGATCCATCTAAATTATCACTGATGGGAAAGCGAATGTCTTTAGTCTCTACTGATGAAATGATATAATCATTTATTTTTTTCACCTTTGAATGTAATTGGGATCAATATTTCATTTCTTCTGTTAATGACCTTGTAGGGACTATCGTAAACCAGAATTTTTGGAGAACCCGAAGAAATTATATTTTCTTTTTGTAGCAATTTCTGAAGTATTTCAGTATGCTGTTTTTCTTTTATTGTACTGGTGTATCCCGAATATTTTATGGCGGCAAAATACCCACCTTTATCTTCAAAAACACTGAGGGAAGTGTCATTGGGTTGAGGGGTGTTATCACCTGTAAATTTCCTGGGCAGTACAAAGGTCATAGAATTTTCTCCTGTTTTTTTTTCCATATGAACGGGAGTTGTCATTGCAATTTTGGTGTTGTTTGTATTGTTGCCAGAAATGTATCCAAAAAGCTTTCCAAAGCCAGATCCTTCCCTTTTGGAGGTGTGTTTGGCCATCATCACAGGTGGGTAGAATCGTATTTCAGCCTCTGCAATATTTTGTATAACACTGTAGGATTGGATTTCAGTTTGAGCCATAGCCGTTGAGCATAGCATAAAAAAAAACAAAAATCGTTTCATCGTCCAGTCGGTTCTGTTTTATATGTTTTCTCCATAAGACCATCCCTCTCTTACTGGTTCTTTGATGTATGCATCGATATCAGGACGATTGGTGATTTTCATGTTTTCTGCATCGTATTCGATTTTAGCAGCAAACCTTTGTGCTAAAACTCCAACCAAGGCCATTTCTGTTAGTTCGGCGGCATAACCAAAATGAGAACCAGGAAGGCTGTCGTTTTTAATGGCATCTACCCACTCTTGCACTGGACCTTCTTCATGCACCCTTGGAATTGTTTTTTCAGGTGGATTTTTTTGAAAAGCTTCCCACTCTTCATCGGGTACCAAAAGTTTAGGTTCATTCGGTCTTCCACCAGTTAACAATGTTTTTTTATCACCAATCATAATCATTCCTGAGCGGTCAAATTTCTCGATTCCCCATTCAGGTCTGATTTCTGGTTTTTCTCCACCTTCATACCATTTAAGTGTTACGGGAGGTTTGTTGCCTCTTGCACCAAACTGATAATGGGTTACCGATTGATCAGCTATAAATCCATTTTTTGTTCTGGGGTTGGGAACAGTTGCTTCGACGGTATGAGGCATTCCTAAATCGAGTGACCAAAATGGCCCGTCTAGGGTGTGACAAGACCAGTCACCCAGTTGCCCATTTCCGAAGTCATAAAAACCTCTCCATGATTTTGGAGCATATGCGGAATTAAATGTTCTATACTTGGCTGGTCCTAACCAAAGGTCCCAATCCAAATAGTCAGGTATGGGATGAACAGGGGGTGGAAAACTTTCGGGTTTTGTCCAGTATTTTCCAGGTCCATAATTGAAGACACCGTGCCAGGCATGAACTTCTCTAACCTCTCCCAATATTCCTTGATCATACCATTCTTTTATTAAACGAATACCATTGGTGGTATGGCCTTGATTTCCCATTTGTGAAACCACATTGTAGTATTTTGCTGCTTTTTTTAATGTTCTAAGTTGCCAAACATTGTGTGCTAATGGCTTTTCTACATAGACATGCATACCCAGTTCCATAGCGATCATTGTTGCCGCAAAATGAGTATGGTCGGGTGTAGTAATGATCACGGCATCAATTTCTTTGGCCATTTGATCGAACATGACCCTAAAGTCTTTAAACTTTCTTGCTTTTGGAAACATTTTGAAACCAGAAGCAGCTCTATTGTCATCAACATCACATAGGGCTACTATATTTTCTTTTGGAACCTTACTCCAATTGGCCTTACCTCTACCGCCAACACCAATTACTGCAACGTTAAGACGGTTGGTAGGCGCATTTTTTAAAAAGTCTGGAATAAAAAACAAACCGGTTGAGGCTGCCGTGGTTGATTTTATGAAAGATCTTCTGGAAAATTGATGCATGTTTTTTTTCTAAATATATAAAATTTTTGAGTAGTGATTGGATATGTTTTTATCCATTTATAATCATTACAATACTTAAACGAATACATCCAATTTTAAGAACTAGATATTTCATTATGAAAATGTGTTAATGAACTTCTCTGAATTTGTGAATTCAAAAAAAGTATAAAAGGGCGTTCAGATTTGATTATATTGTTCCCGATATTTACTAAACTATTAAAATAAATTAAATTAAATATGACATCATTACTTCAAGAACTGGACTGGATTGTTTTGGGGATTTATTTTTTGGCCCTTATCGGTGTTGCAGTTTGGGTTTTTATTCAAAAAAACAAAAACACAGAAGACTATTTTTTGGCAGGAAGAAATGTAGGTTGGTTCGTTATTGGTTCCTCCATCTTTGCATCTAATATAGGATCAGAACATGTGGTGGGCTTGGCAGGGACGGGTTTTGAATCGGGAACACCGATGGCCCACTATGAACTCCACGCATGGATTGTACTGCTTCTGGGTTGGTTGTTTTTACCCTTTTATATAAGAAGTGGGGCATTTACCACTCCAGAGTTTTTAGAAAAAAGATTTGACAGCCGCTCTCGTTGGTTTCTCTCTGTTTTTTCTTTATTGGCCTATGTCTTGACCAAAGTATCCATTACCATTTATGCTGGAGGTATTGTGGTGTCTGAATTACTGGGAATTCCATTTTGGTATGGCGCTATAGGGATTGTTGTCTTTACGGGGATCTATACTGTTGTTGGAGGATTGAAAGCGGTCATCTACACAGAAACGCTTCAAACCATTGTTCTTATTTTCGGTTCTGTGGTCATTACCGTCTTGGGACTTCAAGAAGTCGGGGGATGGACACAGTTGCGAGAAACAGTTACTGCAGTGAGCCCAGATCATTTTAATATGTGGCGCCCCATGACGGATCCCGATTTTCCATGGACGGGACTATTGTTTGGTGGAACTATTGTAGGAATTTGGTATTGGTGTACGGATCAATATATTGTTCAGAGAACTTTGGCGGCCAATAACATTACCATTGCTCGGCGAGGAGCCATTTTTGGAGCCTATTTGAAATTGTTACCCATTTTGATTTTTCTTGTTCCTGGGATAATTGCTTTTGCCCTGACCCTTCAACAACCCGAAGTTTTTGTTGTAGAAAGAGCGGATCGTGCTTTTCCCATGTTGGTAAAAACCCTTTTGCCTGTTGGGCTTAAAGGATTGGTTGCCGGTGGATTGATGGCTGCTTTGATGAGTTCATTGGCCTCGGTTTTTAATTCGTGTTCTACTATTTTTACCATAGATATCTACAAAAAAATTCGACCTGAAATGTCAGAAAAGGCTCTCATTAATATTGGTAAAATCGCCACTGCTATTATTGTAGTACTGGGAATCATTTGGATTCCTATCATGGAAAAAATTGGAGGTGGGGTAATGTACCAATACCTTCAAAATGTTCAGTCCTATATTGCTCCCCCTGTTACTGCTGTTTTTCTTTTGGGAATACTGTGGAAAAGGGTAACATCTGATGCGGCAATTGTCACACTCTTTAGCGGGTTAACTTTGCTGGTATTGAGATTGGGAAGTGAGATTTATTATCAGGAAGAAATCCTTTCTGGGGCAAACGTGTCGGGAATAGCTTATGCTTTTGCCACCATCAATTTTGCCCACATGGCAATCTTTATGTTTATTTTTTCAGTTTTTGTATGTGTAAGTGTTAGTCTGTTTACGGCTCAGCCAGATTATGCGAGAATAGAAGGTTTGTCTTTTGGAACCATGACACCAGATATGAAAGAAGAATATCAGAATTCCTTCAATAGAACTGATTTGATTTTATCAGTGGTTCTCATCGGTCTTGTAGCGACTGTTTTATTGTATTTTACTGGATGATAATAAAATTGTTTTTATGAAAAATTGTGTCCTATCATTAGACGCTGGAACGACCAGTTCAAGAGCTATTTTGTTTGATAAAAAAGGACGCCAAATTGCGGTGGCGCAACAAGAATTTACCCAAATATTTCCAGAAAAGGGTTGGGTTGAACACAATCCTTTAGAGATTTGGGAGACTCAAATCAATGCGCTTAAAAATGTCCTCAAAAAAGCTAACATCACCGTAGAGGAGGTAGATGCTATAGGAATTACCAATCAAAGGGAAACGACCATAATTTGGGACAGAGCCACTGGTGTTCCTGTATTCAATGCCATAGTTTGGCAAGATCGCCGTACAGCCAAAACTTGTGAGGAGATCACCGCTCAGGGCAAGTCTGATCTTTTTACCCAAAAAACGGGTTTGGTCGTTGACGCCTATTTTTCTGCCACAAAGATCAAATGGATTCTGGATCAAGATCCCACCCTTAGGGATCGTGCTCGAAAAGGAGAACTGGCGTTTGGGACGGTAGATAGCTGGCTGATATGGAACCTCACAGGAGGAGCGCATCATGTTACAGATGCTACCAATGCCAGTCGAACTATGATTTATAACATTCACGAGAACCAGTGGGATCAGGAACTTTTAGATATTTTGGACATTCCTAAGGAACTTTTGCCGAAGGTGGTGAATTCTTCCGAAATAGTGGGAACTACAGAACCGTCCATCCTTGGAACATCCATCACTATTGCAGGGATTGCAGGTGATCAGCAAGCGGCCTTGTTTGGTCAACTGTGTCTTCAGCCAGGCGATGTAAAAAACACTTATGGTACGGGTTGTTTTTGCATTATGAATACTGGTAATAAACCTGTTGTTTCCAAAAATAAAATGCTGACGACCATTGCTTGGCAAATCAATGGAGAGGTAACCTATGCAGTAGAGGGAAGTGTTTTTACAGCTGGAGCATTGGTGCAATGGCTTAGAGATCAACTGCATATGATTTCATCTTCTTCAGATATCGAAGCTCTAGCCGAATCTGTTCCAGACAATGGGGGAGTAACATTTGTTCCAGCGCTATCGGGCTTGGGAGCTCCCTACTGGGATCCACATGCCACTGGAGCCATTATAGGAATTACGCGGGGTACAAACAAAGGACACATAGCAAGAGCTGCTTTGGAGGCCATTGCTTTGAGATCAAGAGATATTATCATTGAAATGCAAAAAGACGCAGGTGTTGATTTTAAAAGCCTAAAAGTTGACGGAGGGGCCAGCAATAACGATTTGCTGATGCAAATCCAGGCTGACTTGATAGACGCCGAAGTAATTCGGCCAAAAGTTACCGAAACTACCGCTTTGGGCGCTGCATTTTTGGCAGGTTTGGCCACTGGCTTCTGGCCCTCAATCGATACACTTAAGGATCTTTGGGAGGAGGATAAACGCTTTGAATCCACAGCAAGTCAAGAGACAGAAAAAACCATTTCTTTATGGGAGAATAGGGTGTCCAGAATTTTAACCAATAATGAATAGAAGTACCAGCTTAAGGGAACTCAATAAGGTAGATCAATGGGATATTGTTATTGTTGGTGGAGGAGCCAGCGGTTTGGGTAGTGCTGTTGATGCCGCACAAAGAGGTTATAAAACACTGCTGCTTGAAAAAAATGATTTTGCCAAAGGAACTTCATCAAGAAGTACTAAACTCGTTCATGGTGGGGTACGTTACCTTCAGAATGGAGATATTTCACTTGTAATTGAGGCTCTAAAAGAACGAGGTATCCTGAAAAGAAATGCCCCCCAATTGGTCAGAGACATGAGTTTTGTCATTCCTTTTTACGATTGGTGGAACAGCCCTTTTTATGGATTGGGTCTAAAGATCTATGATATGATGGCCGGTAAGATGGGATTGGGGCCTTCTACACTGTTGGACAAAAAAGAAACGGTTGAACTGATTAATAACGTCAATCAAGATGGACTCAAAGGTGGAGTGATCTATCACGATGGTCAATTTGATGATTCTAGGATGGCGATTACTTTGAGTTTGACTGCTGACGATCTAGGGGCGACCTTGATCAATTATGCTGAGGTAACAGATTTGATTAAAGAAAACGATCTTATCTCAGGTTTGGAATTTTTGGATTGTGAATCAGGAGAAAAGTTTTCGGTAAAGACCAAGGTAGTCATCAATGCTACAGGAGTATTTAGTGATCGGATTGTTAAAATGGATCGGCCAGGAGCGAGGCCCATGATCCGACCCAGTCAAGGGATTCACTTGGTGTTGGAAAGGGTCTTCTTGGACGGCCCCCATGCCATTATGATTCCTCATACCAGCGATGGAAGGGTATTATTTGCTGTGCCATGGCACGATCATGTGGTGGTGGGAACGACCGATACACCCATTGATCATGCGGATGAAGAACCCAAAGCATTGGAGGAAGAGATTGCCTTTATTCTCAGCAATGCCTCTCAATATATGACCAAGAAACCCCAGCGAAAGGATGTCAAAAGTGTTTTTGCTGGATTGAGACCTTTGGCAGCGCAACAAGGGGATTCTACTAAAACAAAAGAAGTTTCGCGTCATCACAAGGTAAATGTTTCTACCAGTGGATTAATCAGCGTTTTGGGTGGCAAATGGACTACCTATAGAAAAATGGGCGAAGATACAATCAATACTGCTGCAGTGGTGGCAGGTTTGAAAGAAATAAAGTGTAAAACAAAAAAATTAATGCTCCACGGCTATGATGATGATGCTCCCACAGAGGATCCCTTACATGTGTATGGTTCTGATCGTGAGAAGATTCTCTCAATGGGAAAATCCGAGGACAATAATTCATTATCTGAAAAGTTTTATATTAGTAAAAATACAATTCTATGGGGTGTTCAAAATGAAATGGCCATTCACTTGGAGGATATTTTGGCACGAAGGATGAGGTGTTTGTTTTTGGATGCTAAGGAAACCTTGAGAATCGCACCTATAGTGACTGAAATAATGGCAACTGCACTCCAAAAAGATAAGAATTGGATAGATAAGGAATTAAAACAATTTAAAACCATAACACAAAATTATATTTTATGATTGATCCCTATATAGCAGAATTTATCGGTACTTTTTTTCTTCTTTTGTTGGGTGCTGGAGTGGTGGCCAATGTATCACTTAAAAACACCATTGCCGAAGGGCAGAGTCCTTGGATATTAATCACCAGTGCATGGGGTTTTGCTGTTTTTGTCGGTGTTTTTATTACTGGACAATTCAGCGGAGCACATCTTAATCCAGCGGTAACATTAGGTCTTGCAGTTGCAGGAAAGTTTTCTTGGGCTTTGGTTCCTGGTTATGTCATAGCTCAGATTTTGGGAGCTATGTTTGGAGCTTGGGTGTGTTACCTTTCCTACATTGACCACTATCGTCTTACCGAAGATGAGGGGGTGGTACGCAGTACTTTTTGTACTGGGCCTGCCGTCAGGAACTTTAAGAACAACTTTTTTAGTGAATTTCTCGGCACTTTTGTTTTGGTTTTCGGAGTACTGTTTATTGCAGTTCCGAATATAGAAATTGAAGGGATGGTTGTTGAGAATTTCGGTTTGGGAGCCTTGCAAGCACTACCGGTAGCTATTTTAGTATGGGTGATCGGTATGGGATTGGGTGGAACCACAGGCTACGCCATTAATCCTGCGCGGGATTTTGGTCCTAGATTAATGTACCAAATGTTGCCTAGAAAAAACAAAGACGCTGACTGGGCTTATGCTTGGATTCCCATTTTGGCCCCACTGGTAGGTGGCGCTTTTGCCGGATTTGCATATACCTTGTTTGTTTAGTTAGCGGATAAAACTTCTTTTACCCTTTCTGGGTAGTCTGTAATGATTCCATCTACTTTTAAAGTCAACATTTTTCGGATGTCCTTTGGATTATTGATGGTATATGGAAAAACTTTATAGCCTGCTTGCTGAATTTTTTTCACATTTTTTTCGTTCAAGGCTTTGAAGTTGGGATTAATGGCTTTAGCTTTTACCTCCTGAGCAATGGGGAGTGCATCCAAAGGATCAGCATCGGTGAGTACCGCAATGGGAACCTCTTGATTTAGTCGATAGAATTGCTTGAGTTCCTCCCAGTTAAAACTTGAAATGATAAATTGGTCTGCTCTCCACTTTTGTTGCTTTACAAGGGTGGTCAAAAGTTTATGCGTGGGTTCTGCTGTTCCACCGCCTTTTAATTCAATGTTTAGGAATACTTTCCCTTCGATTAATTCCAATACTTGATCAAGGGTGGGGATTTTATAGTCTCCTAATACATCAATTTTTTGAATAGTATCGAGGGTCAAATCCTCAATAAATCCCTCTGAATCTGTCAATTTCTCTAAGGTTTTATCGTGAAAGACAACCAACTCCCCCGATTGGCACAAAAACACATCAATTTCAATTCCATCAACGCCCAATTCTATTGCTTTGGCAACAGAGGGAAGGGTGTTTTCGGCTACATGACCTTTGGCACCGCGATGTCCTATGATATAAGGCTGGTAGCTTTCATTACAACTCAATGCAGACAATGACACCATGAATAGAAAGATTACAAATTTTATAAAAGCTTGTTTGTATGAAAAAATCATTTATTATTTACTTTTAACAAAAATAGGAATATGATTTTTCAAAAAGAAATTACCCTTCCTCCATTTCCTCGTGGATTTCATTTGATTACTGACCATATCACTAAGGTTTTGCCCAACAGCAGTGGAATACTCAATGTTTTTATCAAGCACACTTCTGCTAGTTTGACCCTAAACGAAAATGCTGATCCAACAGTAAGACAAGATTTTGAAACTCATTTTAATGTTATGGTGCCCGAATCTGCCAATTATTTTTTACATACCCTGGAAGGAAAGGACGACATGACGTCTCATATCAAAAGCAGTCTTTTGGGAAGCAGTGTCGATGTTCCTATCCAAAATGGACGATTGTTGTTAGGAACTTGGCAAGGGATATACCTCTGCGAACACAGAAACCAAGGAGGGTCAAGAAAATTGGTTATTACGGTGGTGGGGGAGTTATAAACATTTTTTATCAATTCGATAAAAAAAAGTAAATTATGGTGATAATGAAAACCACCAAGGAACTCTCTTTTTGGAATTACATGATTTATTTTTCAGCTATTGCTTTAATTTATATTGTGTCTCAAAAGGATTGTCAATCAATTTTATAAATGTAAACTACTTATGAAAAATATTTTTTATGTTGCTGCACTAATCATGCTCTTATCCTCATGCAATGAGCCCACCAAAGAGTCAGAAAAACCCCCTAATTTTATTTTTATTTTGGCTGATGATTTGGGATATGGAGAAATTGGTATTCAAGGTCAAAAATGGATTGAAACCCCTAATATAGACCAACTGGCTCGTGAAGGGATGATCTTAACTGATCATTACAGTGGTGCGCCAGTTTGTGCTCCTGCTAGGGCAGTTTTAATGACGGGATTACACGCTGGTAACAATCCAGTGAGGGGCAATAGCGAATGGAGAGAACGTGGAGATGTTTGGAGCTTTAAAGCTATGTTTGAAAATTCCAACTTGGAAGGACAACGTCCTATGCCCGATTCCATCGTCACTGTTGCAACGGTTCTAAAGAATCAGGGATACAAAACAGGAATGGTTGGAAAGTGGGGGCTTGGGGCACCCAATACTACAAGTATTCCCAATAAAAAAGGCTTTGATTTTTTCTACGGTTACAATTGCCAGCGTCAAGCTCATTCGCTCTATCCTTCACATTTGTGGAGAAACCAAGAAAGACACATACTCAACAATAAAATTGTTGATAAACAAAAACTTTCTCCTGATTTGGATCCCAACGATGAGGCAAGCTATGCACCATTCAATCAGAACGATTATGCCCCTACTTTAATGCATCAGGAGGCCATGCAATTTATAGATCGAAATAAAGATCACAAATTTTTTCTTTATTACGCCAGTCCGTTACCCCATCTACCATTGCAAGCTCCTCAGAAATGGGTGGATCATTACAGACAAAAATTAGGCCCTGAGAAGCCTTATTTGGGGAATTCGGGCTATTATCCCAACAGAACCCCTAGGGCGACTTATGCTGCTATGATTTCTTATCTGGACGAGCAGGTCGGTGAGATAGTAGCAAAACTCAAAGAAATTGGAGAATATGAAAACACCTTTATTGTTTTTTCCAGTGATAACGGCCCCACTAACAAAGACAAACAAGTCGATATTGATTTTTTTAACAGTACAGGGATTTTTGTCAACTCCAAAACAACAGTCAAAGGAAATGTCAATGAAGGAGGGATTAGAGTCCCTACGATTGCCACTTGGCCGAATAAAATTTCAGCAGGAACAAAATCTAATCACCCCAGTGTTTTTTACGATTATTTCGCTACAGTGTGTGATATTTTGAACATAGAGCCTCCTTATCCAATCGATGGTGTCAGTTATTATCCCTCACTAACGGGAAAGCCCCAGGAGCAACACGACTATCTGTATTGGGAGTTCCCGGCTTATGGTGGACAACAAGCCATCAGGATGGGGTCATGGAAAGGTTTTAAAAAGAGTTTATTCAAAGGGGATTCTCCATTAGAACTTTACGATCTATCCAAAGATATTAAAGAACTCAATGATTTGGCGACAGAGTATCCAGCGATTGTCCAAAAAATGGAAGACTTTTTGGATCAGGCTCATACTACTGCTGTGCAGGAAAAATTCAGAATTCCTGTTTTGGAGTAATAATCAAGGTTTTTAAAAAACCAATTTACTCTTCAAAATCTGTGGGATTTACCCAATGGGTTTTGATTACCTCTCCATCCATATATCGACTGTAAAAGTTTTTTACATTTTCCCCTGAATAGGGGTATTGGTCAAAGATGTCTCCATTGCCTAATGCCCGAGGGTCACCTTGATGGCTTAATTCCCCAATAAGTTTATCACTCAATGATTTTTTGAGGGAAGAGTAATGGTCATCCAATGCCAAGTTTGTGAGGCATTGAGGGTCTTTTTCAATGTCGTATAATTCTTCTTTTGGTCGTTTGCCAAAAGCGTAATTCCAATAGGTTGAATCTTTTCCTTGACGGTGGAGGTCCAATATTTCAGTTTTTGTTGGACTCCCGTCAGTATTGAGGTAACCCGTTTCAGGGTTTCCGGCAGGCCAACGTTCGGGCTTGAAATTTATGCTGTAAAAATATTTGCCTTCCAAAATACCCCTCACAGGATAGCCGTGATCGTTTTCCCTACCTACATCATGTCGCTCCTTACCGACAATTATATGGGTTCTGGGGTTGGAATCGATTTGGTTATCGAAAACATTTCTCCAACTTTTTCCCGAAAAGGGTTCCATATCGTGACGTTCTTCTGGAATACCAGTCAAATCTAAAAAGGTAGGTGCAAAATCCGAAAAGCTAAAGTAATCGCTGATTACCCTTCCAGGATTTTTTATTCCTTTGCCCCATCGAATGGCCAAAGGGAGTCGATTGTCAAAAGGATAGACCTGACCTTTGACCCGAGGAAAAGGCATTCCGTTATCTGAGGTCACCACGACAATTGTATTTTCCAGTAAATTTCTTTTTTCTAATTCTTGAAGGATATCGACCAAATGACGATCAAAGTATTCTATCTCAAAGGCATAGTCTAGCATATCCGTTTTTACATTGTCGTAATTGGGCCAATAGTCGGGTACACGGTCAATTTCATTAATGTTTTTCTTCCCCTTTTTGAGTCCTGCTTCATATTCATAGGCTCTGTGGGGTTCATGTCCACCCACCCAAAAGAAGAAGGGTTGATCCTCAGATTTTCCATCGAGAAAAAGTTTAAAATTTTCGAAGTAATCCACATTACTGATAAAAGAGGCAGGAGGGGTTAATGTTTTTTCTTTGTAAAGCTCACCGATCAAATCTCTTTTTTTTCCGTCTTTCATGGCTACACCAGGAGCCCATCCCTTTCCCGTGTAACCAGTTTTAAAGCCATTGCTTTTGAGTACCTCTGGAAAGGTGGTGAATTTTTCAGGAAAATAGGGAACATGGTTGGTAGCTTCTTCCAGAAGCCAACTGTTTCTTCCTGTCAATATTGAAGATCGCGAGGGTGAACATTTTGCGTTGGTGGTATATGCCTGAGTAAATAACAAGCCCTCTTGAGCCACTCGGTCAAAGCCCGGAGTCTTGATCCATGGAGTTCCATAGATACTGGTGTGTGGATAGGATTGATCATCAGAAATAACAAACAGTATGTTGGGCTTTTTTTCATCAATTGAGTGACACGCTGTCATTAAAAAGGCCATCCATAAAAGACATAAATTAGATTTTCTCATAGGTCTTTGATTTTATTGCCCAAACACCCCAAACAAATAAAACTTTTTTGAAGAGTCGTTGGCATTTTTTTTATTAAAGTTTAAATTTAGAAAATAAAAAATCTAAAACTTGAAAAAACAATTAAACATCTCAGCCATATTATTCCAATTGTTGGTGCTTATCACATTATCGTCATGTAGTACCGAGAAAAAGCATTTAAACCAACCCAATATTGTTTTGATCAATATCGATGATATGGGTTGGAACGACATTAGTTTCATGGGCAGTGAATACTATAACACACCTCATATTGACGCCTTGGCCGATCAGGGTTTGGTTTTTACGCAAGGCTATGCCGCATCTGCAAATTGTGCACCCAGTAGGGCCTCCATTCACTCTGGAAAATGGACTACGCGACATCAAATTTATACGGTAGCCAATTCAGATCGTGGAAAATCATCAGATCGAAAGTTGATTCCCATCAAGAATACTACAGTATTGGATAAAAAATTCACTACCCTTTCCCAAAAGCTAAAACAACAAGGTTATATCACCTGCCATTCGGGGAAGTGGCATATCAGTGATGATCCTTTGGAATACGGTTTTGATGTTAATATTGCCGGAGGGCCACAGGGCGCTCCAGGCAGCTATTACCCCCCATTCGGAAACAACAGTAAACAAATTAAAGTAGAAAAAGGCAAAAGTGAATATTTGACTGATCTGATTATGGAAAATACTTTGTTGTTTTTGGACGATGTCAAGGGTCCCTTCTTTTTGAACTATTCTCCCTACGCTGTACATACCCCTATACATCCGGTCGATTCCCTTTTGTACAAATACGAAAACAAGCCGCCTTATAAAGGTCAAAAAAATCCAAGATATGCTACTATGATTGAAAACCTCGATCGCAATATTGGACTGTTGGTGGATAAGCTCAAAAAGCGTAAACTTTTTGATAACACCTTTATCATTTTCACTTCCGATAACGGCGGTTACTTCGGTAAAATCACCATGCAAAAACCGCTGAGAGCCGGAAAAGGAAGTTACTATGAGGGTGGAATCAGAGTTCCCTTTTTCTTTTTATGGAAGGACAAAATCAGCCCTGGTAAAGACACTCAAACCCCCATTTCTCATCTCGATATTTTCCCCACCCTAATGGATCTTGTGGGAGATCATAGCATGGAAAAGGAATTGGATGGTCATTCCCTTTTGCCTTTAACGACAAAAAACACATCCTTAAAGGAGAGATCTTTTTTCTGGCATTTTCCCATTTACTTGCAGGGCTATGATATTAAATACAATGAAAATAGAGACTCACTCTTCAGAACCCGACCTGGATCTGTAATCCGAAAAGGGGATTGGAAACTACATTATTATTTTGAGGACAAGGACGTTGAGGTTTTTAACCTCAAAGAAGATATAGGAGAAAGAAATAACTTGGCAGAAGTCAATAAAGCTAAAAAACAGGAGTTACTTGATGAACTGAATTACTGGTGGAAAAAAACCGATGCACCTATTCCTACTGAGGCCAATCCACTTTATCAAGCCCGTTAAAATTATAAATATAACTTGAGAAAAACAGTTTTAATGCGAGTTAGTGGTAGCGGGAAGATCACTATTGGAAATTCTTTATCTCAAATTTAGGGTTGTTTTTTTTCGATGCGGTTGATTTTCATCCCCAAAACAATAAAGGAAAATAGAGACCAGACTTTTATTAAAGGGGAGGAAGTGTTTTCTATGGCGAATGATAATAATTATTTTGGAATATCAAATTATATTAATAATGATCAATGAATAAAAAAATATGAGTAAAATTAAAAGAAGAGCTTGGCTGAAATCAATAGGTGCCTTTTCTATTGCTGCAGGACTTCCTGGCGCCCTAAATGCAGAAACATTGGTCGAGCCTTATCGAGTCAAGGAAAGCTTTTCAGAAACAGACATCTTGATCGTTGGAGGCGGAACTGCAGGAACCATTGCGGCCATTCAGGCTGGACGAACTGGTGCTAAGACGACCTTGATCGAAAGTGGAAGTCAGTTGGGAGGAACTACTACAACTGGAGGAGTATCTTTTCCAGGAATTTTTCACGCTTGGGGCAAGCAAATTATTGGTGGAATCGGGTGGGAGTTGGTTTTGGATGCCGTTGAACTCAATGGAGACCAATTACCCGACTTTACAAAAATACCCAAATCACACTGGAAGCATCAGGTAGCGGTCAACCCAGCAATTTATGTAATGTTGGCGGAAGAAAAATGTCTCGAGGCAGGCGTGGACATCCGCTATTACGAAACCCCCACATCGGCCAGGTTTGAAAATGGTAAATGGCTGGTAGAGAGTATAGGAAAAGGGGTCAAAACTATTATTTCAGCCAAGCAATTGATCGATTGTACGGGAAATGCCTTGGTCGCTTCTATGGCAGGATATAAAGTTCTTAGAGAAAAAGAAACCCAGCCAGGTTCGCTGGTTTACAGTATGGGAGGTTACGATCTTGACCAATTGGATATGTCCAAAATTCCCAAGCGATACCATAGGGCTCTTCACCAAAATATGTTGACTTCTCAAATCAGAAAAACAGGTGAAAACACTTTTGTTCCTTATGGATATGTTTATGTCTATGGCGCCGACTCTACAACATCGGAGACTCATACCACGGCCAACCAGAAGGGGCGTCAGAATCTGCTGCAGTTGGTCAGGGAATTGCGGGAGTTACCTGGTTGTGAAAACATCAGGATAACCTCTATGAAAACAGAAACAGCGGTAAGAGAAACCTTTAGGGTTGACGGTTTGTATAAAATCACAAAAGATGATTATGTATCTGGACGATTGCAAGAGGACGCTTTGTCCTATAGTTTTTACCCAGTTGACCTTCACCGTGATGGTAAATCCATTTACCAAGAATTTCTAAAACCCAATATTGTGGCGACCATCCCCATGAGGGCATTGATCCCAAAAAACAGTGAAAACTTTCTCGTTGCGGGTCGTTGTTTGAGCAGTGATCGCCTTGCCAACTCAGCACTTCGTGTTCAGGCTTCTTGTATGGGTATGGGTCAAGCTGCAGCTGTAACTGCTTCATTGTCTATTCAAGAAGGAATGACCCCTGCCAAAATAGCTCCCAATTTGGTCAAAAAAAGACTTAAAGAATACGGGGCAATTGTTCCCAGTTGATTTTGTGATGTAAATGATATTTGATGTTTTCTGTTTCTAAATATGTCTTATTGCTTTGTTTTTTAGCCTTAGTCTCCTGTTATCTGCTAAAGCCCAAAATCCAGTATTATGCAAAAAACAGTGATGGGTGGTCGGTTCAATTGAATAATGAACATTATACTTCATTTGGTGACAGTCTTTTTTTACGAGAAACTTCCGATGGAATACCCAAAAGCTTTTACCAACATTTTAGTACGGGAGTTTGTTTTGACAATCAATGTCGTCCGCTGGATATCATTTTGCATTGGAGCATTAGCGGAAGGTATTTGGGTTTTGAAATGCCAAAGGGGGAGTTTTTGAGTAAAACAGATCATGATCCCTTTAGCCGAAAAGAATACCTTCAACTGAACCAAATTCTCTCCGATGCCAACCTTCCTTTTAAGGACATCAAGTACCACGAACTAATGAATCAACCAGAAAGCTCCACTGAATCTGCAGATGCAATATCCGGGGCAACTTCCGAGCGGATCAAAGACATTGTGGTAAAAAATGCCGCCTATACGACTTACAAACTATGGAAATTGGTTTATGGTGAGAGTCAAAAATTCATTGAACAGTACATCGAAAAACGCCTCAATACATCAACTTTAATGACCATTCTCAACAGTCAGGATCGATACGACATTTTCTGGGGACTAACACACATGAAGGACACCCTTTCTTTTTCCATACCCTTAAAAAACCGATTGCTATCCCTGATTCAAAGTGATGATTACTATCTGTCTTACAATGCTGCTCACGCCATTCCAAAAACCTATTTGAGTGACAGTGATTTTTTGGAAAGCCTTTTTTCAACTTATCTCAACTCTTCCGATGCCAGTACCAAAAATGTAATGTTCAGAAAGCTGAGAGCCGCACCACGGCTGAGTGAGAATCTTCTTGAAAAATCCAGACAAATAATGCCTACAATGGCTCCCCAAGAGATCAGTAGTCTGTTAAAGCTTTATGAAAAACACCACATAAAAGACAGTGCTTCACTGGGAGCAGTGAGGTCATTGATAAAACACACCAATCCCTATGTTGTAAATCTTGCAAAAGCCTTTTTAAGTAAATCCGAAAAGAGATTGAATCAAACTCAAATAAATTGAAAGTAGGGCAGATAAGGTCGAGAATTGCTGTTGACTGCTGCTCTATTTTTGCAATTTTAAAACCGCATACTTGCCCTTGTTCCATCCATGAATCAAAAGATACAATTGTTTGGAGCCATCTGCAGCAGTGATGATATGTGGCCACACCTGATGTATATTGGTCAAATTAGGAATTTCCAAATCTCCTGGAACAATAGTCGATTTAAGTTGTTTGCTGGTATGCACGTATATGGGTGCGGATTTTTGATTTCCAATGGCTTGAAGGGCATTCATAAAATAATGCTCGGATTTATATGAAATATTACAAATGAGGCTTCCCTCAGGAATATCATCAAAAATTTCGACGTATTCCCCGTGCTTAGTAAACTTAACAACCTGACCTAGGGCTCGGCTTGCAACAAGAATATGGTCCTCATGAGCATACACCCCATGAGCAGTTTGGAACTGACCTGGCAGGTCTCCTTTTCCTCCCCATGCTAGATCACTCCAACTCCATTTGCCATTATTTTCTTCAATGGTGAGTATAAAATCCCCTTTGGAATATCCATGAGCTACGTAGATTGTTCCGTCTAAATAGGTGACATCAGTAACCCCAAAATTACTTTTCTCAGATGTAAAAAAATCATTGGCCTGATCAAACTTGAATTCATTACCGATGGGTTTTAAAATTTCGCTGATAATATTGCCTTTTAGATCCAATATGAGAACTCTTTTTCCTTCTTGAGCAACAGCAAGGAATTTTTTTCCTTTATGAACATAGAAAACAATGCCATGGATATTGTCCTTTAATCTTTCGTCTGTTCCGATGGTTTTCCATTTTGTCAATTCTGGACTGATGGAGCAAAGACCATATCCGGGAATACCAGTATAAATGATTCCTGTTTCAGGATCCTCATTAAAACCACCGTGCATTTTTGACTCGAACTCAATCGCATCCTTTGGAAATGCAGCAGTGAGTTCTTGATCCCATGAAAAAACAAATTCACCTTGTCCTGTAACTAATTTTAATTTCTCATTAGATTCCTCACTCTCTGATTCATGATGATGATCATGTCCCTCTCCTGCACCATGTTGATGGTGGACATGTGCATATTGAGATAGCAATGGATTTGAAAGGGCGAGAGAAATAATAATTGTTAAAATTGAAAATGTTGTTTTTTTCATTATCGTTTATTTTATCTACTAAAAATAAACATTTTAAGATTAGGATTTGTCCGTTAGTTTAAAATTCAAAAAAAACAAACTACCGTATGTAAAGACTAATTATCTATAATAACCAAACGATCACTATTCTATCCTAGATTTCCGAGCTTGACAATTGGAAGTAATATATTTGGCACTATATTAGTATTTGATCAGTTTAATGTAAAGTTTTAAGAAGTCAAATTTGATAAAACTGAAATAACTCAAGAAGTATGAAATCATTCAAATATGAAAATAGACTTTAGTAATGGGTCATTTGATTTATGTTTTGTAAATAAAAGATGAATGATGATTATCAAAAAGAAACGGACAGCGTTTAATTGAAATTAAAAAATATGAAAATTAGAATAAGTTTGATTTTTTTAATATTGTCAAGTGGATGGGTTATAGCCCAGAAAAATGAAGAAAGAAAACCGAATTTCATCATCATTTTAGCAGATGATCTAGGTTATGGAGACGTTGGGTTTAATGGAAGTATACAAATAAAAACCCCTCATATAGACGCTTTGGCAAAATCTGGTGTGGTCTTCACAGAAGGCTATGTTTCTGCTCCAGTTTGTGCCCCTTCAAGAGCAGGTTTAATTACGGGAAGAAATCAAGTGAATTTTGGATATGACAACAATCTTACGGATGCACTTCCTCAATTTAATCCTGAATATTCAGGACTGCCAGTTACAGAAAAAACGATTGCTGATAGACTATCTGAGTTAGGATATGTAAACGGGATAGTTGGTAAATGGCATTTAGGAGAAAAAGAACAATTCCACCCTACTAATAGGGGATTTGATGAGTTTTGGGGTTACCTAGGGGGTGGACATAACTATTTTGCGACCGAACCTAGTGGAGCAAAATATGACAAACCGATTATTTCAAACTATAAACAACCTCAACCAATCACCTATCTAACAGACGACAAAGGTGATGAATGTGTTGATTTCATAATCAGACATAAAGATGAACCTTTCTTTTTATATGCCTCTTTCAATGCACCGCATACGCCTATGCAAGCCACTGTTGAGGACTTGAAGCTGTATAGCCATATAAAAGATGAAAAAAGACGATCTTATGCGGCAATGGTGCATCGTTTGGATGTAAATGTAGGTAGAATGGTAGAGGAATTAAGAAAACAAGGAATCTATGAGAATACTGTAATGGTTTTTTTTAGTGACAATGGTGGGCCAGACACAAACAATGGTTCCATTAACGCTCCTTATAATGGCCGTAAAGGGATTTTGTTAGAGGGAGGTATACGCGTTCCATTTGTTATCTCTTATCCAAAAAAATTAAAAAGTGGTTTTTATAATAAACCTATTACAGCTTTAGATTTGACTCCAACTTTTGTTGAATTGGCAGGAGGAAAAATCACCGAGAAAGATAAACTGGACGGGGTTAATATATTCCCTTATATCACCAATCAAATTGAAGGTGTACCGCATGAAACTATGATGTGGCGTTTTACTATTAGTGCAGGTATAAGAAAAGGAAATTGGAAGTTAATTCGCTTACCAGATCGAATGCCATTATTGTTCAATTTAGATAAAGACCCTTCAGAGCAAAATAATATAGCTCGTGAAAACAGGGATTTGGTAGAATCAATGCTCAAAGAATTAGGGGACTGGGATGTTTCATCTCCTCATATTTTGTTCTTGGAAGGTTCTAGATGGAGACGAAATCAGTTGAATTTGTATGACAAAGAATATCAATTAGAGCAACCCAAAAACTAACCCAAGTAAATTACGGTATAGGAGATCAGAAATTGATAAATATCAGTTTAGAAAAGGCAACTGGACTAGGTTATCAATTTAAGGTTAAATAATACTTCAGAAACTCCTTAAAGAATTTGAAAAGTGATTAGGTTCCATTGATTTCAAAAAACAATGGTATCTATGGTCGTTTTTTTTATTAACTGTATATTTAAATCATATCAACATATTTCATGAAGAAATCTCATAATTTATTGCTACTCATTTTGTTTGTTTTTTTGATTTTAAACTTATGCAGTGCTCAAAAAAAAGCTATCCTAAAACTCGAAAATCTGAAATGCGAATATCAAATTAGTCCAAGAGGTGTTGAAAAAGATCAACCCTTTCTGAGTTGGGAAATAAAGGCTTCAGCCAAACGCAATATCATCCAAAATTCATATAGAATTATTGTAGTAGAATCGAATAAAATTCCTTCAGAAAATAACCAATTTTTTTGGGATTCGGGAGTAATTTCCTCGGGTCAGTCGGTCAATATAAAATATAAAGGAAAGCCTCTGGAGTCAGCCAAAAAATATTACTGGAAGGTTCAGATTCGAGATAACAAAGGAGTTGAAAGTGAGTTTAGTGAATGGGCTTCGTTTGAAACTGGAATTTTAAAAGATGAGGATTGGATTTCAAAATGGGTTCATGCTCCTACCGATGTATCAAATAATTATCCATTTCTGAAGTATAATTTTACGATTGAAAATATCCCTGATTTTGCACCCGCTTATATTGCCTCCGTTGGTTTCCATGAATTATATATTAATGGTCAAAAAATTAGTGATGCAGTGCTTAGTCCTTCGGTTTCAGACTTAAGAAACAGGGTGCTTTATTCCAGTTACGATATTGCATCCTATTTGAATAAAGGGGAAAATAATATTGTTATTTGGCTGGCTGCTGGTTGGGCAAATTTTAAGGATGGAAACCCAAAGGCAAGTTTTGGTATAGATAAAAGTCCTTTGTGTAAAGCGCAATTTAAAATTAATAATGACTGGTTAGCAACAGATAAAAGCTGGAAATTTACATCCAGCAATACCTCTCATTATGGCTATTGGCAGAACAGTAATTTCGGTGGTGATATCATCGATGATTCGGGTCGAGATATTATTTGGACTCAAGACATTAATAATGAGAATTTATGGGCAAATGTGGATGAGGTAGAATTGGACTTGAAAGTATCATCCGATTTTGTAGAACCAAACAGAACCACTAAAACTAGAAGCGCAATAGGGGTAAAGAAATTGGCTGAAGGAAAGTATCAGTTTACCATGGATAAAATTTATACGGGTTGGATAGAGGCTTCACTAGAGGGGAAGCCTGGACAAGAAATTCGAATTTCGGCTTCATCGTGGCCTGATAAAGAGGAAGAATTTAATCAAAGAAATACGGTAGTGCTTGATGAATCAGGAAAAGCTATTTTCTGTAATCGCTTTACCTATCATCAGGTGGAATACATAACCATTAGCGGTATAGATCATCAACCAGAGCTGGCGGATATTCGTGGATATCAAGTTACAAACGACAGAGCCAGAATAGGAGATTTTGAATGTTCAAATAATTTACTTAATAAAATATACAATTATACCTGTTACACCTACGAAAGTTTATCCACAGGAGGAATGACAGTGGATTGTCCACATCGAGAAAGGCTTGGTTATGGGGGTGATGGACACGGCAGTTTGGAAATAGCCCTTGATGCTTTTGCTTCTCATTCCTTTTTTACCAAATGGGGGCAGGATTGGGTAGATATACAGGATATGAATGGACGAATTAACCATACTGCACCAACACTTGGTGGTGGTGGTGGGCCAGCATGGAGTGGTTTTATTCTTACCATGCCTTGGGATGTGTATTTAAACTATGGCGATACTCGGATTCTTGAAACTACTTTTTCGGCTGCTCAAAAGTGGCTGTCATATCTCGAAAAAAATGAAAATGATAAAGGCTTACTTGATATAGTCTCTCCAGGAGAATGGGAGTATAGTGGAGATAAACAATGGCTATTTTTGGGCGATTGGGCTAATCCAAGGAAAAATGAGAAAAGTCATTCTCCCGAGGCTGCCCTTTTTAACAACTGTTATTACGTTTATGTTTTAAAAATTGCTTCAAATATTGCCGAAATACTAAAGATGAAAGAAATGGCATTAAAGTACAAGACTAAGGCTGAGGAAATAAGCGAGGCAGTCAACCATAGTTTTTACAATCCTGATGACAACACTTACATTGACAGCAGACAAACCCATTTGGTTTTACCTCTTATAGCAGGTGTGGTTCCAGAAAATGATATTTCGAAAGTCGAAACAAAACTCAAAGAAGAAATACTTGTATCACAAGACGGACATTTTGATACTGGAATTCATGGAACCTATTTTTTAGTGAAATACCTTACAGAAAAGAACCATCAAGATTTATTGTATACCCTTACTAGTCAGACTACTTATCCTAGCTATGGAGAAATTATTGAACGTGGAGAAATTACTTGGCCAGAATATTGGAGTGAATGCAATTCTCGTGTGCATGGTTGTTTAAATGGAATTGGTGGTTGGTTTCAACGTGGTATTTTGGGTATTCAACCCGACCCAAAAAAAGTTGGATATAAAGAGTTTATTGTAAAACCTGCATTTCACCATTCGCTTCAATGGGCAAAAGGACATCACGTTTCTCCCTACGGAAACATTAACGTAAGCTGGAAAAGAACGGATCAAATGTATTCACTTGAATTGATAGTTCCCGAAAATACAGTAGCCACCCTATTTATTCCAGCCAAAGCGGAATCAGAGATTTGGGAAAACAACAAACCCATAAAAAGTTCTAAGGAGATTCAATTGCTTCGATTTGAAAATAATATCGCTGAGTTAAAGTTAGGATCGGGTGCTTATCAGTTTAAAGTCACTAATGCGAAACAGGTTAATTAATTGACATCGTTTTAGCAATATTTTAGTCAATTTAATGGCATTTGAAGAGAATTATTAAAAATATTCTAAACCACGCTAAAGCTTTACGGGTCTATTTCTTTTAAAAACCTGAATGTTGTAGGTTCACAATTTATCTTCTTCAACTCTTTATCAGAGAACAAAGAAATGATTCCCGTCCTTCTGGGTCTGAGTTCATTTTTTGAGAAGTGGGTATGAAACACATACTTTAAATGTTTTTTATCGTCATAAAAAATATCACCATGACCGGGTCCATTTTGATTAATTATTTTAGAATCTATTAAAGGGTTTTGGTCCGATTTACTCCAAGGACCCAAAGGACTTGTACTTGTAGCATAACCCACTGCATATTTTGGACTTCTAAAATTGTTTGCAGAATAAAACATATAATATGTTTCATTAATTTTAATTACAGAAGGCCCTTGATTACTCTTAGGTTCGATATTATCGGTGTCTTCCCATGGTTGATCTGTAGCGATACACTTTTGAATTGTTTCTTCTTTCATGCTTCTCAAGTTATCACTCAGTTCACTTACAAAAATTTGATTGCCCTCTTTAACTCTTCTGGTATGATACAAATACCCTTTTCCATTATCAAAGAAAACGAAAGGATCAAGTTGATTAATATTTGACTTATAATGGTTTTTGAATTTATTTCTAAAAGGCCCCAATGGACTGTGAGAGAATGCAATAGCGAGATTTTCATTGGCCGTGTAAACCATGCCGTATTTTTCCCCATTTTTAAAAACATGTGGTGCCCAAAAACCCTTATCGCCAAAGGCATCTCCCTTCCTTAATGCATACCCTCTTGGCTTCCAGTTGTAAAGATTATTGGATTCATAGACCATAAATCCGTTATTAGTTCTATCTGCACCTCCCGATGTGGAGCCATACAGATAGTATTTCCCATTTTCATAGAAAATTGTTGGGTCCGCTAACATTATATCCTGACTATCGGAGATATTGGATGAAGAGAATAAAAAATTGATTATTATCCCATACAAAAAAATTACACTTGCGCTCTTAAATAACAAATTTCTCATAGACATCTCTAGGTTTAAAATCCAAAAATTAAGCCTAATTAAGAAAAAAAATGAACCTAACTTTCCATTTTCCTTTTTAAAATCTTGTAAGCCTTAGTAATATTGGATTCAACAGTTTTGATAGAAATATCCATATGTGAAGATATTTCTAGGTTGGTGAGCCCTTCGCTTTTACTCAACACAAATATCTCCCTTATTTTTTTGGGGAGCTTTTCTATTTCCTGCTTCATTTTTGTCAATCTAGAATCATTCTCCTGTGCGGGTATATTTACCAATTGGTTAAGAAGATAGAGGTACTGTTCGTGAAGTTTTGATCTGGATTTATTTTTGTAATAGGTGTCAATAAACTTATTGTAAGTCGATTTGTATAGGAAAGCTTCAATAGAATATTTTGGATTAAGTTTTTTTCTGTATTCAAATGCATTAATAAATACCTCTTGAACAATATCGTTGGCGGTATGGTGATCACCGCTAAGACTCAATGCATAGCCGAAGAGTGGGTCACTGTATAAACTCACCAATTCCTCAAAGGCTTTTTCCTCCCCTTTTTGAAGCCGTGAGATTAAACTGTTTTGATGCATTGAATTTTAAATTAAAATTTTTTAGTAAAAAAAATTGTAGGGTATTAAACTTTTGAAACGTAATAAATATATAATGATAAATAAAATTTGAAGGATTCTATTGCTAAAATATTGGTAAATTTTCTAAATAACCAATCCAACATTGAAGAGCTTGAGTTTTTGTTGGACTGGATTGAGGATTCAAATAATTACCAAACTTTCCAAAAATATATTTCTGTTCACCACTTTTCCAACTGGGCTATGAATCAATCTGATCAAGAAAAAATCATTAATGAGATTAAAAATAAAATAAAATCTCAAAAACAAAAAAAAAGAGTTTCAAGTTTTAGATACCTGAAACTCACCAAATATGCAGCTATTGTTCTTTTATCAGTGGGATTGGGATATTATCTGAATCAACCACAAATTGAACTTAAGCCAATTGAAGAGGTGGTTCCAACCAAGGTCACATTGGAAACCTCGGAAGGGGAGCAAATTATTATAGAGGAATCTTCGACCGAGCTTATTGAAATTGAAGGTAAGGTAATTGCCAAAAGGAAATCTAAAACGATTACCTACGAAAAAAAGTTAGAGGCCAAGGAGTTGAAATACAACACCCTAAATGTTCCCTATGGGAAAAGATTTAATGTTGAATTATCCGATGGCTCTGTAGTTTATTTAAATTCTGGTACTTCCATTAAGTTTCCTGTTCAGTTTATGGAGGGAAAAGACAGAGAGATTGAGATAGAGGGTGAGGCCTTTTTTGATGTGGCTCACGATGAAAATAATACATTTAGAGTACGTTCAAACGGAGCCATATTGGAAGTTTATGGAACAAAATTCAATTTTAAAAATTTTCCCGAAGATCCCTTTTCTGAAATTATCCTTACAGAAGGAAGTGTTGGAGTAAAGTCCGATCTTAATGATAAGGAAATGGTTAGTATCAAACCTAGTTTTAAGGCAAAACTAAACAAATCCGGAAATGATGTTGAAGTTACTCAAGTGAACACAAAACTTTATACCTCTTGGATTGATGGCCGGGTCGTTTTTAGAAATGAAAATATTGATAATCTAATTATGAAGTTGGAACGTTTGTATAATGTGAGCATCACCAACAACAATCAAAATTTGTCCAATAATTTCTTTAATGCCACCATTTATGTTGAAAATGAAACCATCGAAGACGTTCTGAACTATCTGAAAGAAGTTTACAGCATTGATTATCAAGTTGTTAAAAATAAAATAATAATTAAATAATATCATTTTAAAAACCAATTTTTCACGAAAAAATAAAGTCTTAATTGACCAAACACAATTTATTAACTAAAACTAAACAAACTTTATGAATCCATTTATTGATGAGATCTTTTATAGGATCTCAAGAAGAAAATCAATTAATAGAAGGTTAAGAATAACGGCAACATTGATGATGCTGACTGTTGTTTTCAACACTTTTGCGAACAAAAATCTCTATTCTCAAACAGAGATTTCCCTTGATCTAAAGAATACGTCGATCATAAGAGTATTGGACCATATCGAATCAACTACTGATTTGAGGTTTATCTTTGATAGCGACATATTTAATTTCAAAGAAAAAGTTACTTTATCCATTGAGAAAAAGAGTTTAAACCATACACTCAACACTTTATTCGGGGCCAAAGTAATTTACGAACTAAAAGAAAATTTAGTTTTCCTTAAAGAAATCGTTGAAGAAGTAGAGACGCCTATATTATTGGAGGAGGAAGAAGAAGAGGCACAGGCTCCAATAACGGGTGTTATTGTAGATGGAGATGGCGTTCCACTTCCAGGTGTAAATGTTTTTATTAAAGGAACCAATACTGGAACTGCTACTGATTTTGACGGTAATTATTCTATTCCTGCCGCAGAAGGTGATGTTTTAGTTTTCTCTTATGTAGGATTTGAAAATCAAGAGCTGATTGTCGGTAATGAGCAGAATATTGATATTTCAATGGAGGCCGATTACGCAAATCTTGACGAAGTAGTCATTACAGGATATGGATCAACTGCTAAAAAAGATCTTGTATCCTCCATATCACAAATTAAAGGCGATGCACTGGTTAATCAACCTGTAGCGAGAGTCGATAATATGCTTCAAGGTAGGGCAGCGGGAGTAAATGTTGTATCTACTAGTGGAGAGCCAGGAGCTGCCGCTACAATTAGAATTCGAGGTATGAGTTCGATCAACGGAAATAATCAACCCCTATTTGTAATCGATGGTTTTATTGTTGGAACTGATTTCAATCTTTCCAATTTAAATGTTAACGATATTGAATCAATTGAAGTTTTAAAAGACGCCAGTTCACTTGCAATTTATGGAACTCGTGGGGCCGCAGGGGTTATTTTGATCAATACTAAATCTGGTCTATCCACTCAAGAGGGAAAGGTTGATGTTTCAATTAACCATTATACTTCGATGCAGCAGGTATATAATTATCCTGAAATGGCAAGTATCGGTGTTTGGGCTGAATATTGGAATGAAGGTGTTACTTATATCGATACAAATTATGGTACTAATGATCCATCTCTTGCTGGGAATGCAATACATGCTCCCAACTGGGAGAGTATAACTCCTACTGACTGGAGGGGTTTAATTACCAGAAACGGTAGAATAGACAACACAGATGTTAATATCAGTGGAAACACTGGAAACGCAAATTATTTTATATCATACAATAGATTCGTTCAGGAAGGTATAATTAAAGCATCTGGCCTTGAAAGAAATTCTCTGAGAGCAAATTTCGATCTTAAGGTGAATGATAAAATTAGGACGGGAATCAGAATGGCCGTTACAGACAGAAAACAAGAGAATAATAAAGTTAATTATCAAAACGTTTATTACACGCTTCTTCCCACTATGTCTGTGTTTAAACCAGATGGTTCATACAATGGAGAGAATCCTGTATCTGGGGAGATTACAAGAAATCCAGTGCACGATATCAATGAGAGAATAGATCATAACTTTGTGACCAATGTGCTTGCAAATGCCTTTGTAGAATTTGACATTGCTTCTGATTTTACCTTAAGGAGTAGCGTAGGAACAAACTTAATTTTTAATAAAGGTAATCGCTATGTGGGTAACCTTGACCCTCAAACAATCAACAGTGGAACAGGAGGAGATGCGGATGTAACATTTGGAAAGACTACTGGTTTTTTAAATGAAAACACTATTACATACACCAAAGATTTTGGAGATCATTCACTTAAAGTCCTGGCGGGTTATACCATGCAAAAAGACGTCTTCTCTAATGTGGAGGCTGGTGGAGCAGGTTACGCCAACGATGCTGTAACTTTCAATAGCCTTTCTTTGGGAGCTGATGCTGGTAGAAATGTAGTAGGCTCTTCTTACCGACAAAGAACATTTGAATCTATTCTAGGAAGAATTAATTATAGTTTTAGGGACAAATACTTACTGACTTTAGTGGGGAGAAGAGATGGATCATCAGTTTTTGAAGAAGGAAAGAAATACGCTTTTTTCCCCTCTGCAGGTGCTGCTTGGAAAATTAGTGAGGAAGACTTTATGCAAGATATCGAGGCCATTAGTAGCTTAAAATTAAGAGCCAGTTATGGAATTGTTGGAGAACAAGGAGTTGATCCATACAATTCACTTGCTAGATATAATCCCTCAAGTGTATTTTTTAACCAATCGATTTCACCAGCGGTTACTCTGGCGTCACTTCCAAGTACTGGCCTAGAATGGGAAAAAACGTATCAAACTGACATTGGAGTTGAGATAGGATTTTTAAATAACAGATATTCTGTCGAAATCGATTACTATAATAAGCAAACAAAAGACTTGTTATTAGCCAAACCACTTCCTGGAACTGCAGGAGATACAAGACTTGAAAATGTTGGTGAGGTTGAAAATAAAGGATTTGAATTTACATTTAATTCTGTAAATATTGAAAAACCAGATTTTGTTTGGAGTTCTAATTTTCAAATATCAGCTAACAGAAATAAAGTAGTTAGCATAGGTGAGGTGCCTTTTATTGACTTGAGAAACCCCAACCACGCGCAGGCTGGGACGGGAGCTGTAAGACTAATAGCTGGGGAGGTTATGCCTACCTTCATGGGTGCTGTCTATGAAGGGACATATAAATCTGCTGCTGAAATAGATGCAGACCAAAGAACAGGTATTGACGGTATTGGGTCTCCAAATTATGTAGATCAAAATGGAGATGGTGCTATCAATGTTAATGATTTTGTTGTTCTAGGGAGTCCACAACCAGACTTTTATTATGGATTAAGAAATACATTTACCTATAAGAACTGGACTATGGATGTATTTATTCAGGGTATGCAGGGTAATGAGATCTTTGATGCATCTATTTACGAGCATTATTATGGTCGTGGTCCAGAGACCAACATGTTACCTATTGTTGCTGATAGATGGACCACTTCAAATCCTAATTCAGATATTCCAAGAGCAGGTTCATCTGCTGGAAGTTACAGACCTAATAGTAGTTTAAATGTTGTTGATGGGTCTTATATAAGACTTAAAAACATCACCCTAAATTATGATATACCCAATCTGCCTTTTGTAGATACAGCTAGTGTTTATCTCACGGGTAATAATTTACTTCTAATTACTGATTACAAGTGGGGAGATCCTGAGGTAAGTGATGGAGGATCAGGGACGGTAGCTCAAGGAGTTGCGGATGATCAATATCCCTACGCCTCCTCGGTAGCACTTGGTTTTAGATTAACCCTTTAAAAAAAAAATGATGAAATATATAAAATTACACTTAACAAAATTATTGATGGTCATAGGCTTGATTATTGTACCATCAGCATGTGAGGAGTATTTGGCTGAAGACTTTAGAGATGGCTTATCTCCTGCTACTTTTTACAACAGTGATGGCGAAGCTAGAATCGCTGTAAATGGTGCATATTCTAGGCTAACTAGACCAGGTTGGTTTCGGCACAGAGACAGACCAGCATGGTGGCAAATAGCAGCAGACGAAATTAGTTCTACCAGAAATATTTTTAAGGAAGCACACAACATAACTTATGATGAGGGTGTGGCTGATGGAGAACGCTATTGGAACACTCTTTATGAAACCATAAGGAATACAAGTGACGCCATTAAAAATATTTCAGGAAATGAAAATTTAAGTCAGACCACAATAGATCACTCTTTAGGACAGCTTTATGTCATTAGAGCATTGGCCTATTATGATTTAACATGTGTTTGGGGTGATGTTCCGTTTTTTACTGAAATACTCGCTCCAGAAGAGTTGGCCTCATTGGAAAGAACACCCGTGAACACAATTAGAGATGCTATGATAGCAGACCTGCAAACAGCCTATGGGTTACTACCCGATTCTTGGTCTGGTTCTGATCTTGGAAGAATGAGTAAATGGGCTGCAAGGGCTTTAGAAGCAAAATTTCATATGTTCGCCAAGAATTGGCAAGGAATGCTTACAGCATGTAAGGATATTATAGATAATTCTCCTCATACTTTAATGGCTAATTTTGGTGATGTTTATGATTGGTCCAATGCTACTTATGCAACAAAAGTCAAACCAGAACATATTCTTTGGATTGATTTTACGGGGCTCCCTGCTGATGGTCTGGATACCA
>Ga0115565_10000032_pt1 | contig 108413 bp, 90 predicted proteins | sample COGITO_mtgs_1105_FD_87199 | JGI IMG/M metagenome (GOLD analysis project Ga0115565, IMG submission 87199) | Pelagic marine microbial communities from North Sea - COGITO_mtgs_110530 | ecosystem: Environmental > Aquatic > Marine > Epipelagic | place: Germany:Helgoland, sampling site Kabeltonne... | reverse complement strand
GCTCCATTGGTGGGCGTAGCTCAGTTGGTAGAGCTCCGGATTGTGATTCCGGCGGTCGTGGGTTCAAACCCCATCGTCCACCCCAATTCAGTTTTTGTTGCACATGTTCATCAAGTTTCACGGGCAGCAAGGGCATTATTTCTCCCTCAAGACGACAAAGACCTCAGAGAAGATAGATACCCCAAAAGGGTAAGGACTTACTCTGCTCTTTTGTTAGTCCGCATAAATGCTCCTAGTGAAGTATACGAACCGAACGCAGACCCTTGGTTGTTCAAAAGTAGATGTAACATCACACGCGACAAGCCATTATGTAAATGGCTTGCAAGGAAAGTGATTTCACCTGTGTGGTTTTTCCTGTTTGACGCGGCTTGATTTCGGCTAGGTCATTTCAATGGCGACCTTAAACGCTGGCCGATTTGCTACACGCTCCACATAAGCTTTTAGGTGGGGCATATCTTCGTTTACACAGCCAAGCCTATTACCCATAAAGCATGCATGACCCAACATTATGTCAGCGGCAGAAAAATCACCAATTAGGTAATCTTTTCCAGCCAGAGCATCGTTTACAGGTTCCAATGCTTTGCTGAGTAATCGCTGAGCTTGGCCTAGTGCTTTCTCGTCTCTTCGTTCAGGGGGTAGCAGGATAGTTTGCACAACAATAGTGTTAACTGGTGGCATGACCATTCCCTCGCAATAGTGAAACCATTGTAGGTAGTCTGGGAATAGGGTGGAGTTTTCGTCTGGTTTGAGTCCGCCATTTTTATGCCTTGCGATAACATATTCAACAATTGCGCCAGATTCAAAGATGGATATATCGCCATCATCCAAAACGGGTACACGCCCAAGAGGGTGCCGTGCCCTATGTTCGTCGGACTTTAGGTCTTTGGGGTGAAAGGCCATTTTGTTGATTTCATAAGGTAAGTCTAGTTCTTCTAATAGCCAAACAATTCTTCCGGCACGGGAATTTGGAGCAAAATGTAACTTCAACATTGTAGGTAATCCTCGGTTTCAGGTTGTTGATAGTGAATATTTGCTAATAGTTTTATACCTTCACCCCGCAAGGTGCAATTGTTGTTGGTGGAGAGCGCCTGCATTTACTAAACAGGGTAGGGCATTTTGGGAGTCTGTTTTGGTAAATCTTTTTCGCGCCTCTTGTCGTTAGTTTTCAGCGCGCTTGGCCCTAAAAATTTCGGTGCGAATAATTAGCATAAATCGTTTCTGGCATATGCTAAGTTTTGGGCATCAAATTTTTGCTGGGGAGCAGAGTATGAAATCTGAATTGTGTGAAAAGCTTGGCATAGAGTTTCCAATATTTGCCTTTAATCACTGTCGTGACGTAATCGTTGAAGTATCTAAAGCCGGAGGCATGGGGATTCTTGGCGCTGCCGGGCTTTCGCCTGAAGCTTTAGAAATCGAGTTAAAGTGGATTGATGATCACATTGACGGCAAACCTTATGGTGTAGACATCATTGTACCGACCACAATGGCGGCTCAAGACAATGAAGTGCCAACAGATATTAGTGCACTGGTGCCTGATGAGCATAGAAATTTTGCCGCATCGGTGCTGGCCCAGCATGGTCTCGATAGCGGCGGAATATACGACTTTAGCGCAAGTACCAGTGACGCATTTTTAGGTGAGAGCAAGGCTGCGGCGTTGATGGATGTGGCGTTTTCCCACCCGATCAAAATGATTGCCAATGCACTTGGAGTGCCACCGCGTTACATGTTGGAGCTGGGTAAGGCTAATAATGTTGCGGTAGCAGCTTTGGTTGGTGCTAAAGAACATGCCGTAAAGCAAGCAGAAGCTGGAGTCGATGTTATCGTCGTACAAGGCACAGAAGCCGGTGGCCATTGTGGTGAAGTATCGACCATGGTGCTAGTGCCTGAGGTTTGTGAAGCTATAAAGGAATTTAAGAATATTTCTGTGCTTGCTGCGGGAGGCATTATCTTGGGCAGGCAAATGGCTGCTGCAATGACCATGGGCGCTCATGGTGCATGGACCGGTTCTATGTGGTTAACCACATCTGAAGCCTCTACTTCCCAAGTGATTAAAGAAAAAATGCTCTCTACTAATTCCAGAGATACAGTTCGTTCACGCAGTCGTACGGGCAAGTATTCACGACAAATGCGCTCTCCTTGGACGGATGCCTGGGAAGATGAGCATGCGCCGGATCCATTACCCATGCCGCTACAACCCTTGGTTAGCGAGCCAGCATTGAGCAAAATTACCAAAATGGCAGAGGGCGGGCACCCGGGGGCTAGGCAACTGGCTACTTATTGGGTGGGCCAGGGAGTGGGTCTGATGAATGAAGTGCAGTCGTGCAAAACAGTTATGTACGAGTTCATGCAAGACTTCTTAGCCGCCACGGAAAAAATGCAGAGAATAATGGGTGATTAGGCTCACTCGCGCATAGACATCACCCATCTAGGAAGTTGTTTAGTAGGTGGTTACAGCATCCTTGTAGGTAGCTCCTGGGGGCCAGAAAATTCGAAACTGGGACCAACGTTAGACACTGTCGCCCCTGACTCGACGCTTCGAGAGAAAGGTGAACATTTCTAAAACATTTGCGTGAATCGTGGTGTAAGATAGTCGGCGATTTGACCTATGCGGTTTCGTAAGTCACAACGAATTTTGGTAGGGGGTGCAACATTTTGCACTTAATAGTTAAGAGGGAATGAATCTCTTATCTAACCCATTTCTTTTGTATCCACCTCAAATGAATTAGAGAATGAACGTATCTATTGAAACAATGACGGGCCTTGAACGGCGATTAACCATAGCCATCGACAGCAATCAGTTTGAAGACCAGATAGCATTAAGATTAGAAGACGCGCGCGGCAAAGTGAAGTTGCCAGGTTTTAGAGCGGGCAAGGTACCTTTAAAGGAAGTTAGACGCCGTTACGGTAGCGCTATTCGCGCTGAAGTAGCTGGCGAGTTGATGCAAAGCAGTTTTGCTCAAGCAGTTCAGCAAGAATCCTTAACACCGGCTGGATCGCCTAAGTTAGACGTAATCAAAATGGATCCAGGTATAGATTTTGAATTCACTGCAACCTTCGAGGTTTTTCCATCGGTAGAACTCGCTAACTTTGACAAGATTGCTGTTAAGCGACCTAGCGCGGAAATCGCCGACTCTGATTTAGAAGATATGGTTGCCAAGTTACGTGAACAGAATGCTACACAAGAAGTAGTCGAACGCCCGTCAGCCGATGGAGATAACATTACCGTAGACTTTGAAGGCACATTAGACGGTGAGCGTGTTGAATCAGCATGCGGCGAAGGGATGTCTTTTAATATTGGCAAAGGCCAGATGATTGAAGACTTTGATAAAGGCGTTATCGGGTTATCTGCCGGTGAAGAATCAACATTTGACGCAGTATTCCCAGATGATTATCAAGCTGAGGATATGCAGGGAAAAACTGTTCAATTCAGCGTCAAAGTGATTGATGTTAAAGAAACGCAGCTGCCAGAGTTGAATGAAGAGTTCTTCAAGAAGTTCGGTATTGATGAAACTACCGAAGAAGCGTTTCGCACTGAAGTGAAAGCTAATATGACTCGAGAACTAGATTCAGCAATTAAGAATCAAGTTAAGCAGCAGGCGATGGACGGATTAGGCGAGATCCATGATTTTGCGCTACCTCATGATGTGGTACACCGTGAAATTCACGTGCTCAAAGATCAAATGATGAGTCAGTTTCAGATGCCTCCTGGTCAAGCTCAACAGCTCGATTTGCCAGATGCGTTATTTCAAGACCAGGCAGAAAAACGTGTCAAAGTTGGCCTTGTTGTGAACGAAATCATGACTAGCAAAGCTATGGCCGCAGACCCAGAAAAGATAGATGCACGCTTGCAGGAAATTGCAGCACCTTACGGTGAGCCAGATCAAGTGATTGAATGGTATCGAAGTAATCCGGAGCAAATGAACAATATTGAAATGGCCGTACTTGAAGATCAAGTAGTCGACCTCATAATGGAACAAGCCACGGTAGAAGAAGTAGTGTCTACCTATACTGATGTGATCAGTGGAGCAGCTATTGCAGAGCCTGAAGAGTCCAGTGATGAAGACGCTGGAGCCGAAAAGTAGGTTACTGAAAAACAATAGAGATTATTAGATAAGCGCAGTACTTGCCGGCTGAGGTCGGCAGACTTGGAGAAAAAAATGTCAGATATTCGAGATCGATTAACCCAGCCAGCGCAAGGGTTAGGTATGGTCCCAATGGTTGTAGAGCAAACCGCTCGTGGCGAACGTGCTTACGACATCTATTCCAGACTATTGAAGGACCGTATCATCTTTTTGGTGGGTCCCGTAGAAGATCACATGGCAAACCTTGTAGTTGCTCAGATGTTGTTCTTGGAATCTGAAAATCCAGATAAAGACATCAATCTTTACATCAACTCCCCGGGTGGCTCGGTGACGGCTGGGCTGTCTATTTACGACACAATGCAGTTTGTTAAGCCTAATGTGAGCACTTTATGTGTGGGACAGGCCGCTAGCATGGGGGCATTTTTGTTAGCTGCTGGTGCTCCTGGTAAGCGCTATGCGCTGCCCAACTCGCGCATGATGTTGCATCAACCGTCAGGTGGTTCGCGCGGAGTGGCGTCAGATATTGAAATTCAAGCGCAAGAGATCTTGTTAATGCGCGAGCAGTTAAACAATATTATTGCCAAGCATACTGGTCAAGATGTAGAAACCGTGGCAAAAGATACCGATAGGGACTTTTGGATGAGTCCTGATGCAGCGAAAGAGTATGGTCTTGTCGATGAAGTGCAGTTGAGCCGAACAGATCGCGCCGAGTCAGCTAAAGATTAGGTTATTTTCAGCAGGCCCGTGGGCTTGCATTAAAGCTCCTGAGCAAGCAATGTAATCAGGATTGAAAAGTCTCGTGTTGCAGTTTTACTGCGATGTTAAGACGCGAGAATGGAATGTGAAAGCCAAGTGTTGTGCAAATTAGCAGCGGATACTTGGCAAGAGTAATGGGATATCGAAGCTATGTCGGAAGAAAATGGCAGTGGGGACGATTCAGGCAAGTTATTGTACTGTTCGTTTTGTGGCAAGAGCCAACATGAGGTTCGCAAGCTAATTGCGGGACCTTCAGTATTTATCTGTGATGAATGTGTCGAATTGTGTAATGACATCATCAGAGAAGAAGTTTCAGAAGCTGCTCAATCAAGTGAAGCCAGTAAACTTCCGGTGCCCACCGAGATTAATAAAACCCTAGACGAATATGTAATTGGTCAGGAGCACGCGAAGAAGGTGCTATCTGTTGCCGTCTACAATCATTACAAGCGTCTAAATTACGCAGCAAAAAAAGACGACGTTGAGTTGTCAAAATCGAATATTTTGCTCATTGGCCCGACGGGTTGCGGTAAAACCTTGCTAGCTGAAACATTAGCTAGGATGCTTGATGTACCCTTTACTATTGCTGATGCCACAACGCTCACAGAAGCTGGGTATGTTGGTGAGGACGTAGAAAACATAATCCAAAAGCTGCTGCAAAAGTGTGATTATGATGTGGAGCGCGCTCAGGTAGGCATAGTCTATATCGATGAAATCGACAAAATTTCAAGAAAGTCAGATAATCCATCCATCACTCGGGATGTTTCAGGCGAGGGCGTTCAACAGGCCTTATTGAAGCTCATCGAGGGCACGGTTGCCTCTGTTCCTCCTCAAGGTGGTCGAAAGCATCCTCAGCAAGAATTTTTGCAGGTAGATACCTCTAAGATCCTATTTATCTGCGGTGGTGCCTTTGCTGGCCTAGATCGAGTGATTTCTGACCGTTCAGACAAGTCTGGTATCGGGTTTGGCGCACAGGTCAAGGGCGATTCTGATCGCACGAGTATTGGCGAGACACTGCGCTCCGTGGAACCTGAAGATTTAGTTCGCTATGGCCTTATCCCAGAATTTGTTGGGCGGTTGCCAGTTGTCGCAACATTGGGTGAGTTAGACAACGATGCCCTGATCCGAATTCTTACAGAACCGAAAAACTCTCTGACCAAGCAATACACCAAGTTGTTTGAGATGGAAGGAGTGGACGTAGACTTCCGTGATGATGCATTGCACGCCATAGCGAATAAGGCCACAGAGCGCAAAACTGGCGCGCGTGGACTGCGTTCGATACTTGAAGCGGTGTTGTTAGACACAATGTATGAACTGCCTGCGTCTGAATCAGTCAGCAAAGTAGTCATTGATGAAAGTGTGATCAAAGGTGAGAGTGAGCCAATGTTGATCTACGAAAATCTAGATCAAGCGAAAGTCGCACCTGAAGACTAAGAGCCTGCATTGTCGTTCATTAGGCCACGCCGCTCGCGTGTTTAGCGAGCGGCGTAGTCTGTCTTCTTTTTGGTTAACACCAACCATAATAATTCATCAGCAAAAGTGTATATTTTAAGGGCGAAAGCCCTTGAGGTTTAGCTTATCGTCCGCATTGTAATACCTAGCCTATTGAGTATTTAGAGAGAAATTATGTCGAATGACGCTATTGAGTTTCTTCCGGTTCTACCATTAAGAGATATGGTGGTATATCCCCACGGTGTGCACCCATTATTTGTTGGCACAGAAAGTTCCATTCAAGCACTCGACGCCGCAATGGCGGACGATAAACAAATTTTCCTTGTAGCGAAGATAGATCCAGATAAAGCCGAAGTGGAAGACGGTGATTTATATGCCATGGGTACCGTTGCCAGCATATTACAATTACTCAAGCTCCCTGATGGTACAGTTAAAGTCTTGGTTGAAGGTGGTCAGAGAGCTGAGGTCAAAGGCTTAGATTTTGAGGTGGATTATATCCGCGCGGAAGTAGAGGTACGCCCTGAGCCGGAAGTAGAGCGCAGGGAAGCCGATGCACTGAATAAAACTCTACTTGCCCAGTTTGAAGGCTTTGCCCAAAGCGGTAAAAAAATTCCACAGGAAGTGCTGGCGTCATTATCTGGGATCGATGATCCCTCGCGTCTTATGGATACAATGGCGGCGCAAATGTCATTGGACATTAAGGATCGGCAAAATATCCTCGAAACGGTGGATATTAGCGAACGTACTGAGCTGCTGCTGGGCATGATGGATGCAGGTTTAGCCTTGATTCAAGTCGAAAAGCAGGTTCGTGGGCGCGTAAAGAAGCAGATGGAACAAAGTCAGCGCGATTACTATTTGAATGAGCAAATGAAAGCTATTCAAAAAGAAATGGGTGACGATTCAGCAAATGAAACTGACGAGCTGCAGGAAAAAATTGATGCCTTAGGAATGCCTACTGAGGCTAAGGAAAAAACTCAATCCGAGCTCAATAAACTGAAAAATATGGCACCAATGTCCGCAGAGGCAACGGTAGTCAGAAGCTTTATTGATTGGATGGTAAGTATTCCTTGGAGTAAGAAAAGCCGCGTCCGCAAAGATTTACAGGCGGCGCAAAAGATACTTGATGAAGATCACTTTGGTTTAACCGAGGTCAAAGAGCGCATCGTAGAGTATCTAGCGGTGCAAAATCGCACCAGCAAGTCAAAGAGCCCAGTGTTATGTTTAGTGGGTCCTCCAGGGGTGGGTAAAACAAGTTTAGGTGAGAGTATTGCTCGCGCTACCAACCGAAAGTTTGTACGGATGGCGCTAGGCGGCGTTCGTGATGAGGCCGAGATAAGAGGCCACAGGCGCACTTATATTGGATCTTTGCCGGGTAAAGTCATCCAAAAGATGAGCAAAACAGGAGTGGTAAACCCACTATTCTTGCTTGATGAAATCGACAAGATGGGCATGGATATGCGCGGCGATCCAGCCAGTGCCCTGCTAGAAGTTCTTGATCCAGAGCAAAATAGCACGTTCAACGACCATTATTTGGAGGTGGATTACGATTTATCTAACGTATTCTTTGTGTGTACTTCAAATTCAATGAATATTCCTGCGCCTTTGTTGGATCGTATGGAAGTAATCCGCCTGCCCGGATACACCGAGGACGAGAAATTGGGTATTGCTCGTCGCTACTTGGTACCCAAGCAAATTAAGAATAATGGCCTGAAAGGTAGCGAGTTAGAAATTACTGACGCAGCTCTCGTAGATCTTATTCGTTACTATACCCGTGAAGCGGGTGTGCGCGGTTTAGAAAGAGAAATCTCGAAAGTGGCGCGTAAAGTCGTAAAAGAACAGTCTCTGGATCAATCGGCAACTAAGAAGTCTTTCCCCAAGACGGTTGTCGATGGACCGGAGCTGGAAAAATATTCTGGTGTGCGTAAGTTTAGTTATGGTTTGGCAGAAGAAGAAAGCCAAGTCGGTATTGTTACAGGTTTGGCTTGGACACAGGTTGGTGGTGAGCTGTTGAGTATTGAAGCTGTTGCAGTGCCGGGTAAAGGACGGCAGATCAAAACAGGCTCATTAGGCGACGTAATGCAGGAATCTATCCAAGCAGCGTTGACAGTTGTACGCAGTCGCGGACAATCTTTGGGGCTCGCTGACGACTTCCATGAAAAAAGCGATTTACACATTCACGTCCCAGAAGGCGCAACTCCAAAAGATGGTCCAAGTGCAGGCATTGGTATGTGTACTGCGATGATCTCGGTATTAACTGGTATTCCAGTAAAGGCTAATGTTGCAATGACCGGTGAAATTACGTTGCGCGGCCAAGTGTTACCCATTGGTGGACTAAAAGAGAAGTTGCTCGCAGCACATCGCGGTGGCATCAAACACGTTGTCATTCCTCACGAAAATGAGAAAGATCTGATAGAAATACCGGATAATGTGAAAAGTAATTTAGAAATTCATGCGGTTAAGTGGATAGACGAGGTGCTAGAAATAGCACTTGAGAGCATGCCTGAACCGAAAATACTGCATGATGGTGCAAGCGAAGATGTAAGCTCCGAGACAAAAAAGGATTCTGGCACGGCGGAGACGCCTTCTGGTATAAGCCCTCACTAGCAAAGTCTTGCGCGCATTAGCTTGCGCCAGCCTAGCTGTGTTGGTATAAAATGAAGATCCCGAAAGGGGTCTAAAATTAACTGTAAACGCATAGAGAAAATAAGCCGTATTGGATGTGAGTTTTGCTCCTCATCCCACCAGCTATTCTATCGATAGGCGTATTTATGAGGGGCAAGTATGAATAAGAGCGAATTGGTAGACCACATATCTGAATCAGCAGATATTTCAAAGACTGCTGCAAGCAGAGCTTTAGAGTCAACATTAGAAGCAATAACCGGCTCCTTAAAGGACGGTGAATCAGTTGCGTTAGTTGGATTTGGAACATTCCTGGTACGTGACCGTGCGGCACGTCCTGGTCGTAACCCAAAGACTGGCGAAACGATTCAAATTTCTGCTGCCAAAGTTCCTGCTTTTAAGCCGGGCAAGGCGCTCAAGGACGCTTTAAACTAGCGGCCAATGGGTGAAAAAGAAGGGCGCCGATAAAGCGCCCTTTTTTATTTCTTTATCTTTTTAAGTCTTACTATTTTTACGTTTAAGGTGTGGCTAGCATGTTGCAGCAACTACGAGATCAAACTCAATCAACCGGCTTCAAAATATTAGTAGTGGCCATCATATTGGTCCTCACGCTATTTGGATTTGGTGCTACTAACGTCTTTCTTGGAGGTGACCCTAAGGTTGCTCAAGTCGGTGATTTTGACATCACTGAAAATGTGTTGAATGTTGAGACAGAGCGCGAAAAGCGACGAATTCTTTCTCAGGTAGGACCGGACTTTGATCCGAACGATATTGACAGACTGCAGTTACAGCAATCTGCTCTTAACCAGCTTATCAATCGTCAAGTGTTGTATCAAACGGCGGCTGACCTAGGCATTAAAGTTTCCCAGAAAGAAGTCAACAAACAGCTTTTGGCAAGCCCGGTTTATCAGGTTGGTGGCGAATTTAACGAGGCCATTTATCGTCAGCAGCTGCAAGTGATGGGTTATCAACCAGTAGAATTTTTAAACGAATACGCTGGCGCATTGAGCGTAGAGCAATTACGCGGCGGTGTAGTGGATGGCACCCTAGTGCTTGATTGGGAAATCGCTGAAGCGGTTAAAGTACTAGAGCAGCGTCGAGACTTTGCTTATTTGCCACTAGACCTTGCAGTGTACTCAGCAGCGGCTGAGGTTGGTTCTGAGGAGGTCCAGGCACGTTATGCTCAAGACCAAGATCTGTATATGACGCCTTTAACCGTGGACATTGAATACATCAGCTTAGCTGTCGCAGATTTAGCCGTTGGGTTAGAAAGCGAAGTGAGTGAAGACGAATTGCTAGCCATGTATGAAGTGGATCGAGCAGCGGCGTCTTCCGCAGATGAGCGCGATAGCTCGCATATTCTCATTCAAGTTAACGATGCTATTGATGACGCAACTGCGCTGCAAAGAATCACCGAAATCGCCCAACGTATAAACAATGGCGAAAGTTTTGCAGATGTTGCTAAGGAAGCCTCAGAAGATCTTGGTTCAGCCGAGCAGGGTGGCGCTCTAGGTTCAGCCGGAAAGGGTGTTTTTGAAGCCTCTTTCGAAGAAGCTTTATGGGCGTTGACCACAGTTGGGCAAGTATCTAAACCCGTTAGAACAGACTTCGGCTATCACCTGATACAACTCAACAATATTATTGCGACTCAATATCCCTCATTTGCCGAAGAATTACCCCTATTGAAAGAACGGGTAAAAGTTGAGCTGGCTGAAGAGCAATATTCAGAACAATTAGACCAACTTGAGCGCAGTGCTTACGATGAGCGTTACTCGCTAGCAGAAACTGCCAACGCATTGGGCCTGTCAGTCGCTCAAATTTCTGGTATTACGGAAAGTTCTATGGCCTCTGGTGAAGAGGGTGATGCTAACGCTTTGGTCAACAATCCAGACGTTCTGGAAGCACTATTTAGTGAAGAGGTATTGGCTGGCGAGAATAGCCAAATGATTCAAGTTACTGATACCGAAGCTGTAGTGGTAAGAGTAGCTCAGCAATACGAGCCGACCGAGATCGCATTAGAAGATGTTGCGCAGGATATTGAGGCTGAATTGCGCAGCGAAAGAGGTTTAGCTGCTATAGAGGAAGCTAAACTAGATGCCATAACCGCGCTAGAGGCGGGTACTGGCGTCAGCGAGGTTGCTACTTCTCTAGGTGAACGTTGGGTCACTCTAGAAAGCGTTGGGCGTATTAAAGGCGTACAAGAAGTTCCCGTAGAAATTTTGCAGGAAGCTTTTAGGCTACCAAGGCCCAGTGCTGGCGGAAAATCTATTGGTTCTGCGGATTACGAGCTAGGTAGCGCGCTCGTGATTGTGACCCAGGTTTCCCCCGGAGACGTAAATGCTACGACTGATGCCCAAGTGGAACAGTTTAACCAGATCATAGATTCAAGAGTGGAGCGTGCCGAGTTTATCGCTTTCTTCCAAGCAGCAGAAAACTCAGTAGGCGTTGTACGGCCTGAATAAAGCTCAATTAGATGGCGGTAAAATGTGAGGCTTACTGTATAGTCTCGAAGCGCTCTTAGCGGCCGCCAACAGTGTCTATGTAAAGAGTCAGATGTTGTCCTGGCTGTAGATACTGTTTTGGGTCTATGCCGTTCCAGTTGCTAATTGCCGGTACGTTCGTTTTGAACTTGCTGGCAATCCTACTCAAAGAATCTCCATTGCGAACCCTATAACGTATCTTGCGCATTACCTTGGGCGGCTCATCAACACCTGTAAATGAGTGACTAAGATTCGCATTAGGCACCACAATATTCTGGCCTATGCGTAATGTTGCCCTGCGGCCAATTTCGTTTTCCTTGACCAAAGCGGCAATAGTTACTTGGTACTGTTTAGCAATGCGCCAGAGCGAATCGCCGCTGCGAACCTTATGGGTAATGGTATGAGCGCTAGCCTTCTTGGTAACCGCTCTTTGTGAAAGTGGCACTCTTAAGTTATCACCAATGAAAATTCGATTGCTCTTTAAGCCGTTGATTCGCCTGAGTGTACTCACTTCGGTCTTATAACGTTGAGCTAGCACACTTAGAGTTTGGCCAGAACTGACTTTAATATCTAGCCAGGAAAGTCGCTCACCCTCCGGTACCGAATTTAGAGTTTGCTGCAGTGCAATAGCACGTGCAGCTCTTGTCTCGTCCATGATCGGCTCGTCTGGACTCATTGCCGTATAGGGGAGGATTAGGTGGTTTGGGCCGTTACTGGGGGTCTGACTGCGTTTTAGCGCTGGATTCCAGCGATATAGCGTTGCACTGGGCACATTGCTCAGCTCTACCAGTTTGGCGACATCAAACTGGCCCGGTAGGCTCAAAATAAAGAAGTTCTTTTGCATTACCACGTTAGGTAGCTGCACATTGTACTTAGCAGGGTTTTTCACAATTGCCGCCATAGCTAAGAGGCGGGGCACATAGGCCCGGGTCTCCCTTGGCAGCTTTAAGGCAAAAAAGTCCTTGCTGTCGCCTCGGCGAATAGCCTTGGATACAGTGCCTCCACCAGCGTTATAGGCCGCTACCGCTAAAAGCCAATTATCGAAACGTTTGTTCAAGCGGGTCAAGTAGGTAAGGGCTGCGTCAGTTGAGGTAATTAGATCTCGGCGCCCATCATAATTGGCATTGATTTGTAGGCCATATTGCTTCGCTGTAGGCGCCATAAATTGCCACAGACCATTCGCGCCATAGGGTGAAAATGCATAGGGGTCCAGTGCACTCTCAATAATCGGCAATAACGCTAATTCAGCCGGTAAATCCTTCTCAAGGATTTGCTCCAGGATATATGGTAAATAGTTTTGTATGCGACTTTCTAAACGCCGCCAATATTTTGGATTGTTTTCAAACCAACGTATTTCTTGTTGTACAGCACGCCGGTCTAGCTGGTGATCCAACACAAGGCCGCCGCGCAATTCTGCCCACAGATCGTCATACAGGCCTATTTCTGGTGTGGTTTCAGTTTCTGTTGAACCTTCTTTAATCTCTATAGCAGATAGGCCACTTGGCATTGCCACTGGGAGGCCTATATCTTCAGCAGTGTCAGGCGCTGTCGTTTGTGTGGGAATACCTTGTTGACTAAGCTGGTTTTGACAGCCCGTAAGCGCGAGCAGCGCCAGGCAACTGCAAGAAAGTTCTTTTATCCAACCGGTTCTATTTGATTTTGCCAAAATGATTGTTGCTCTAGCTTTAAACGTCATAAACTGGCGGCGGATATTAACCGAAGTGTTCGCTACATGAACAGATTTAGTCGCTCAATGAATACGTCCAAATCTGCGGGTTTATGGTCCAGTGCGTTAGGTAAAAAGACATGTTCGCTACAAATGCCAGAGATCGCACCCCTTACTCGCCTTATGCATGGGGATGTGGTTCTCTGGATTGGCGATTGTCCAGATGCAGGGGTCGCCTTGCAAGGTTGCATGATTCGCCATACGATTTTCGCGTCTCAAGCTCAGACAACTGGCCCGACCCGGCCGCAGTCTATGTTACGGATTGACTTACAAAACTTGCCTTTTCCTACGGGTAGTCTAGATGGCTTGGTGCTACATCATAGCTTGGAGTTAGTAAGTGACCCACGCGCCGCCATGAAAGAAGTAGAGAGAGTTTTAGTGCCTGGCGGCAAACTGCTTATCTGTGGTTTTAACCCTTTTAGTTTGTATGGACTGCGCCGTTTATACGCAGCAGTTTTTGCGGATCCCATGAGTACCCACAACTTGGTCAATCCAATGCGCTTATTTGACTGGCTTGCATTACTCGATTTGCAACTTGACCGCCCACCGAAATACTTTGAATACAGCCTTCCTGTTAGTCAAAGCCCTCTGACTTGGCTGCAGAACCAGCTTCGAGGGCGCAAGTGGCTGGATCCCAAATTGGCTAGCACGCCGTGGCTAGTAAATGCTGCGGGTAGATTGAGAGAATTTGTCGCGAGTACTAAATTACCGTTTGGTGGATTGTTGATAATCAGTGCCACTAAACAGGCGGCTTCAACTAATATGCAGATCATTGATAAGAAGGTCGGCATGAGCAAGAAGCGTGCTCTTAGGCCTGCTGTACTGCACAAAATTGGCGTTAATAAGGAATAAGAGAGCTAAATGTCCGTCGAAATATTTACTGATGGAGCCTGTAGGGGCAACCCTGGTCCTGGAGGCTGGGCGGCCTTGTTGCGTAAAGGCACTACTGAAAAGATGATATCTGGGGCTGAGGAAATTTCTACCAACAACCAGATGGAACTTATGGCTGCCATTCAAGGTTTGGAACAATTGAAAAAACCAGTGCGTGTGACCCTTACCACGGATTCACAATACGTGAGGCAGGGGATTACCCAGTGGATTGAAGGCTGGAAGCGCAATGGTTGGATGACATCGCAAAAAAAACCGGTCAAGAACCGGGAGTTGTGGCAGCGTTTAGATGCAGCAGTAGCCGAGCATCAAGTTGAGTGGCTTTGGGTAAAAGGTCACAGCGGACACAGAGAAAATGAAATGGTCGACCGAGCGGCAAATGACGCCATTGATATTATGCAGGCACAATAATGAGACAGATTGTATTAGATACGGAAACTACCGGGCTTGAGGTTGCGCTGGGTCATAAGATTATTGAGATCGGTGCTATCGAAATGATAGACCGCAAATTTACCGGGCGGCATTTTCATAAGTACCTAAACCCTGAACGTGAGATTGATGACGGCGCGAAAGAAGTGCACGGTATCACTGAAGCGTTTCTCGCCGACAAACCCAAATTTGCAGATATTTGGGAGGAACTTGAACGTTTTTTAGATGGCGCTGAGTTGATTATTCACAACGCGGTCTTTGATATTTCTTTTCTCGATAGCGAAATTCGCGCCCTAGTGCGTCAAGGTTTGGCACCACAGCGCAAAATCGAAGATTTTTGTGGCGTAATTGATTCATTGGCGATCGCTAGAAAAAAGCATCCTGGGCAAAAGTTAAACCTTGATGCGTTATGCCGCCGTTATGCGGTAGATAACTCTCAGCGCGAGTTACATGGAGCGCTCTTGGACGCTGAGATTTTGGCAGATGTTTATCTGCTGATGACGGGTGGTCAAACCAATTTATTTGGGACGGGGAACAACTCTAACGATGATTCCTCAGGCCAAAATGAGAGCCAGATAGACCACAGTTGGGATATTCCTCCTCTACGCCAAGTAATGGCCAGTGTTGAAGACATGGCTGCACATGAGGCGTTATTAGATTTGATTGCACAGAATAGCGATGGTGGACCTGTTTGGCGGCGCGAGCGTTAGCCCAGAACTGCGGCGATAGCTACCTAACTGAAGCAAGCCCTTCTACTCGCTGACGAGCAAAAGGGCGTTACAAAGCGGTTCAATAAGTTCTACAGTATGTAGTTAACACATGCCCAACCAGTTACACCCATTACAATAGTGTACGGCAGAGCCATGGTTACCATGCGCATATAGCTTAGTCTGATGAGCGGAGCGATGGATGAAGTGAGCAAAAACAAGAATGCTGCCTGTCCATTTGGTGTTGCCACGCTTGGGATATTGGTTCCTGTGTTGATGGCAATTGCCAGCAAATCAAATTGGTCTCTAGTGATAGAGCCATTGTCCAAGGCAGCTTTCACTTCGCCAATGTAGACTGTCGCCACAAATACGTTATCACTGATCGCTGATAGCAATCCGTTAGCGATGTAGAACATGCCAGGCTGCACATCCAACGGCAGGCTCAGTACATAGGCTATTACTGGCGAAAACAGATGCTGATCGTGGATAACACCAACCACACCAAAGAAGACGACAAGCAAGGCTGTAAAAGGCAGTGCCTCTTCAAATGCGTGGCCTAAGTCATGCTCTTCAATAACGCCGTTAAACGCAGTTTGTAGCACGATAATGCTTAGGCCAATGAGGCCGACTTCGGCAACGTGATTAGCTAATGCCCATATCAAAATCAGACCAGAGATGGCTTGAATGATGAGTCTTGCGTTGTCTCGGTCAGTTCTGCGAGCGCTTTCGGCTACGTCAAAGTCCGTGAGGATGCCGCGAACACGTTCGGGTAGCTGGGTACCATAGCCCAGAATTTTTATTTGCTCTAGCACGACACAGGTAATTAGACCCGCCACTAGCACTGGCATAGTTACAGGTGCCATGCGATAAAAGAACTCTGCGAAATTCCAACCGGCTTGGCTGGCGATCAGTAAGTTTTGTGGCTCGCCTACAGTAGTACACACACCGCCCAAAGCAGTACCTACCGCTGCGTGCATTAAAAGGTTGCGCAGAAAAGATCTGAACTGATCTAGTTCTGCACGATCTTCCTCTGGGACATCGGCATCTTCCTCACCATCCGCTCCACCATCATCAGCGAGCTTAGTCGCCACGACTTGGTGGTAAATCGTGTAAAAACCAACGGCGACGCTAATGACCACAGCCGTGACTGTTAGTGCATCCAAGAATGCAGAAAGAAATGCTGAAATGGCACAAAACAGGAATGAAATAAGTGTTTTGGAGCGAATCGACAAGAGGATTTTGGTGAAGGTAAAGAGCAGTAGCTCCTTCATAAAATAGATACCAGCGACCATAAATATTAATAAAAGTATTACTGGAAAAGCCATTTCTACCTCATGGTAAACAGTAGCCGGGCTCGTCATACCCATCAAGATACCTTCTAAAGCAAGCAGTCCTCCTGGTTGCAATGGATAGCACTTTAGCGCCATGGCGAGGGTAAAAATAAACTCCAGAACTAGCGCCCAACCTGCCAAATAGGGATTCGCGGTGACCAGTAGTAGCAGTGGATTGAAGATTAAAAATCCAATAATGGTCAACTTGTACCAATCTGGTGCATGACCAAGAAAATTCTGAGAAAACGAATTGAGGGATAACCCTTTCATAACACTCCTTACGCCAACATTTTGAAGGGCAATCTATCTGCCCATAATTGTCGCCATTTATCTGCGATCTATTTATTTTTGTGTCTATTTGTTAGCCGAGGGGAGATTTGGCTGTGCTTGGCTATGAGCTGCAAAACCGCCTTAAGGCAGCCCCATAAGATAGCCTGCAGCATGCCAGTGGGCAACAACTAAGGGCCGAGATTTCAAAGAAAATTAGCGTTCTAAGTTCAGCTGAGGATTAGCTAGCGCGACTCCTAGCAAAGTTCATGTGGTGACTTTGCAAGGTTTGCGCGGGCGGTCAGCGTTCAATCTGTGCTATGTTGCTTTCTTTTTGTGATTTAGGGGTAGGGCAGTTATATGTGGCCAAATAGTCCAGATGAGTTTGCAGCAAATCATGTCATGGCGGAAGGTGATGATTCAGACGATGCTTGGTATTTTGCGTTTATCCGCGACGAATTGATTTGCAAAAGTGTTCAGGGTGTCCCCGAGCCAATTAGCGCAGATGATTTTCGTTGGTTTGATGTGGAAACAACGAGTAAACACTTCCTTGGCCATTACTCTAATCGCCCTTGCTTTGCTTTAGCGGTTAAAGGCGCATTGCCAGAAGGTTTCGTTAAGTTGGGCTTGCGCGGAATACTAGGGCGCGCATCTCAATCCATCTTCTATTTAGCGGGAAGAGCGAAGCAGGTTATAGATTGGCACCAGACCAATCAATTTTGTGGTCGTTGCGGTGATTCTATGCAAATACACGGCGCCGACAGAGCTATGCAATGCGGTAGCTGCCGGATGATCGCCTACCCACGTTTGTCGCCTAGTATCATTGTTCTCATTACCAAAGGGGAGGAAATGCTTTTGGCTCGAAATGCAGCCTGGCCGCAGGGTATGTACAGTACTTTGGCGGGGTTTGTTGAGGCCGGTGAATCCATTGAACAAACCGTCCACCGTGAGGTGATGGAAGAGGTTGGACTACAGGTAGAAGGTTTACAGTACTTTGGCTCTCAGAGCTGGCCGTTTCCTAATTCCCTTATGCTTGGCTTTCATGCCAAATACGCCGGTGGGGATATTCTATGCCAGCCGGAAGAGATAGCAGATGCTCAGTGGTTTACCAAAGATACGTTACCCCAGATCCCACCGAAGACGGCGATTTCAGGTTGGTTAATCCAAGAATTTTTGGACCAGTTGGGCTAGCTCTTAGGCCGCCTTGTCGGCATTTCCGCTGAGAGCGGCCATTGTCTGGAAAACCCAAATTAAATGGCCGTTGGCGCGCAGACTTCCTGCCATGAATGCTTGCATGGGGTCTTTTTCCCCTAAGATTAAACTTTTCACATCGTCTTGGTCTTTGAAGTAGATTATCAACTCTGGATTTGCATCGTCTGCAAAGCTGATTTGTTCATCTTGGATCTGGAAGCATATTTGACCGTCATTCCATTCAATGCGCACTCGTGCGTCCAGCCCTTTAGACTTTTTGCTACAAAATTGACTTTCAATAAAGCTACGCATTGCGGTTCAGTTACTCTCCTACCCGTGGCCGGTCCAAACGACCTGACCACAAAATGAAGCTGCTTTTTATCAAAGCTGGCGCAAAGGTCAAGTTATTAGGCTGATTCTCGTGAAAGTAACTTCAAATGAAGGGTTAGCAGCGTTTTAGCCGACAGAGATTTAACGCTGCGCTGGCGCTGAGTGAGCGCAATAGATAAAGTAGCCAACCTTTTTCAGTTAGACAAAAGCTTTATGGACTTTCTTTTTGAATATCTAATGTTCTTAGGCCAAGTGGTGACTTTGGTCATTGCGTTTTTGGTCATTGCATCATCCCTGGCCGGACTCTCTGCGCGCCAGCAGGGTGGCGATCATGGTCATCTGGTTATTCGCAAACTCAATGAAAGGGTCCGCGAGTTACGTTTTGCTATGGAAAATCATTTGCTCTCTACGGATGAAGCAAAGCGTGTCCATAAAGCTGAAACGAAAAGCGAGAAAGCCGAAGCTAAGAAGGTCGCGAAAGCCGCCAAGCTCGCCGCTAAACAAAAACCTGATGGGAAAAAAGCAGAGGTGTTGACCGTCGCCAACGCTGAGTCAACTGATAGCACGAGTGGTGAAGGTGGTGCCCATACTGAAGAGCAGGTTGACGGCAGCGTTGCAAACCAAGGTACGACCAAGTTAGACGGGCAGAGAGACAGAACTTTTGTCATACATTTTGATGGCGACACAGCAGCCTCAGGGGTGGACTTCTTAAGCTTGGAGATTAGCGCAGTACTGACCATGGCTGGTGCTAATGATGAAGTAGTAGTCTGCTTAGAGAGCCCTGGTGGTATGGTCCACAGCTATGGGCTGGCTGCTTCGCAAATGATGCGTATACGTAACAAAGGCATTCCCTTAACGGCAATTGTCGATAGAGTCGCAGCAAGTGGCGGATATCTTATGGCTGCCGTGGCGAATAGAATTTTGGCTGCACCGTTCGCAGTTATTGGCTCCATTGGTGTCGTCGCACAGATTCCGAATATTCACCGGTTATTGAAGAAGAATGATGTAGATGTTGAGGTACTCACGGCTGGCAAGTACAAGCGTACGCTGACTATGTTGGGCGAGAATACTGATGAGGGTCGAGAAAAGTTCCGTGAAGAGCTAGATGATGTGCACAATTTATTTCAAGAGTTTGTTGCCGAAAATCGTCCTGAATTAGATATAGAGGCGGTAGCAACTGGCGAGGCATGGTATGGCAAGCGCGCCCTTGAATTAAATTTGGTAGATGGCTTGGCCACCAGTGATGAGTATTTGATAGAACTATGTGAATCTCGAGATGTCTTTGAGGTCACCTGGGAAGAAACCAAGAAACCAATAGATAAGGTGCTCGATAAATTTAACGGTATGTTAGATAGAGTCAGCCACGTCTTAGAATTTGTTCGTAAGTAGTAGGGGAAAAATATGCAATTTAAAGCTTTTAGAGTCGAAAAAACTGACGCTGGATTTGAGCGTAGTGTCATTACAAGGTCGGTTGATGATTTACCAGCAGGCGAATTATTGGTCGAGGTTAAATATTCCTCGCTAAACTTTAAAGACGGGCTCTCAGCAACGGGCAACCCTGGTGTTACGCGTAATTTCCCTCACACCCCAGGTATAGACGTTTCCGGCGTGGTTTTAGCCTCTGATCATGCAGATTTTGCTGTGGGTGATGAGATTATTGCAATTGGTTTTGACCTTGGTATGGGCACCTCCGGTGGGTTTGCTGAGCGTGTGCGTATACCTGCTTCTTGGGCGGTCAAAATGCCCAAGGGTCTAACCATGCATAGCAGTATGGTCATTGGTACCGCTGGGTTTACTGCGGCTGAATGTGTCCAGAAGTTGGAGCGCGCTGGCATGACACCGGCATCAGGCCCGGTACTTGTCACTGGCGCAACAGGTGGCGTAGGTTCTGTGGCAGTCAAATTGCTTGCGCAACTGGGTTATGAGGTTGCTGCAGTGACCGGTAAGGCAGATCAGCACGACTTTTTGCGTAGCTTAGGTGCCAGCGAAATATTGTCCAGAGAAGACGCTAATGCGGGCAGCGACAAGCCGATGCTGGCTGAACGCTGGGGTGGAGTAGTTGACACAGTAGGCGGAGATATTCTTTTTAATGGGGTTAAGAGCCTACGTTATGGTTGTAGCCTGGCTGCTTGTGGTCTAGTAGCGGCACCCGTATTTTCAGCCTCTGTACTGCCTTTTATCTTGCGTCACGTGAATCTGCTGGGGATCGATTCTGTACAGTTACCGATCGAGGAAAAAGCTGAAATTTGGCAGCGCCTAGGCTCTGATTGGCTCATGGACCTGAGTGATTTAGAAGAAGTTCTAACCCTAGACAGTTTGTCCGATGCAATTGATCGTATTCTAGCCGGTCAGATGGTAGGCAGAGGGGTAGTGCACCTTTAAGCACTTGGCACCAAGCACTTGGCACCGAGAGTTGCCAGTATTTCTAAAGTAGCGTTTAAAGCAGCTCAAAATGTAACCCTATAAGCGGTACTTAAGGCCCTCAGTCTCGTCTGAGGGCCGGGTCTGATGCAATTGGGCTCGGATATCGAGATACCACTAAATAACTACTGCCTATCAGTGTCAGGATGGTTGCGGTTTGTAGAACTACTGCTGCCGAGCTACTAATCAGTGCGTTGGAAATGGCAATGTAGCTTAGTAACAGAGAAAACTCTGACGCTTGACCAAGTCGGAACCCAACTTCCTTAGAAGCATCCTTGTCTTCTTTCTGCAAAACCAACAAATATGCAAATACCCTTGGTTTTACGATCACAGTCACTACTGCCAAGATAATTGTCGCTAGCCACACCTCTTGCAAAAGTACGACATTCAGTGACGCTCCTACCGAGAAGAAAAATAAAATCAAAAAAAAGTCACGAAGGGGTTTGAGATGCTCCGCAATATACTGTGCGATGGGGCTGGTTGCTAAACTCACCCCTGCTATAAACCCGCCTATTTCAAAGGACAAACCCATTTTTTCTGCGATGCTGGCAAGACTTAGGCACCAGCCTATGGCGAGGAGAAAAATATACTCATGAAAAGCATCAAATTTGCTTATTAAGGTAAGTAAAACAAAGCGAACCATTAAATAGGCACCACCAATGAGCAGCGGTAGCCCCACAAAGATCGCCATTAGGCTGCGCGTTATACCCGCTAGATCATTACCTAAACCGGTCAACAGCAATATGGCTAGAATGGCCAACAGGTCTTGAATGAGCAGCAGGCTCACTACCATTTCGCCTATATGTCGATGATGTAATGCTGTGGTAGGTAAAAGCTTTATACCCAATATAGTGCTTGAAAATGTCATGGCTAAGCCCACAACCCATGCTTCTGTATAGCTAAAGCCGGTTGCCAGCATGATGCTGGCGCCCATTGCAAAGAATAAGATACTGGTGCCAAGGGCGGTGAGCATTGATTCGGCAAGCATATTTTTCAGTTTGCTGGGCTGCAAATCTAAACCTACTAAGAAGAGTAGAAAGATAATGCCAATTTCCGCAATTTCCGTGAGTAACTCGTTTTGATCGATCAGGCTCAAGCCAAATGGACCAATCAAGCAACCCAGCAGTATGTACGCGATAAGCATAGGCTGGCGGGAAAATAGGGCGACCGTGGCTAACCCGGCTGCACCGGCAAAAATGATGAAGAATGAATTGATTAGATCTGGGTGCGGCATTAGTGATCTCGTAGGGACGGCATCTGCGGTTTAGGATATAGCCTAACAAGGATCCCAGTGATTACCGTGATTTTTCGACACAATGCACAAAATGGTGCCTGAACTGGCGCTAACAGGTAGCCTGCTGCAGATTATTTAACAACTGCAGCCAAAGGTATGTTCAATATCTGAGAGGCGCCACCTGCTAACCGGTTAATCCTACTAGACCCGATCGAACTGATTGAGCGGATCGACTACTGAACTTTGATAGTACTGCTTATGGGGCGCAATGCAGCTTAAAGCAACTTCAGGGTCTCGAGATTCTGGCAGCTCAAAACTTGTGAAACCACAGCGCACCATAAAGTGCAGAATGTCCTCATGGACCGCGCCTAAGCCGCGTAGGTCGCCGGCATAATGCAATCGGCTGCGTAGTAATACTGCCAGCGATAGGCCTCTGCCGTCTGTGAGGGCCGGGAAGTCAATACCAATAATGGAGGCTTGGCTCCATTGGGCATTTATTTCCGCGTCTACTGGTAGCTTCAGTGCTTGGCCGGGCTGCCAATTCTCAGCATCACGCCATTCTATTTGCGCTTGGTCGGAACTCTGCGTGTCAGCTAGCTGCCATTCTTCGTTATGTTTGTTAATGAGATGGTGCATAAATGCGTTCCTTAAATGGCGCCATGCCTACTCGTTTGAAGCAGCCCAAAAAGCTCTCGTCTGCAATTCGAAGATCTACATAGATCTGCAAAATTTTTGCGATGACGTCGCAGACTTCTGCGCGAGGGATAGAGGGGCCGACAATTTGTCCTAGAGAAGGGGCGAGCTCTGAGTGCCCGGCATGACCCCCAAGAGAGATTTGATAAAACTCACTACCTTTTTTATCGACACCGAGAATGCCTATGTGGCCCACATGGTGGTGTCCACAAGCATTCATACAGCCAGAAATATTTAGGTTCAGTTCGCCTAAATCATACTGAAAGTCGTAGTCGTCAAAACGTTCTTGTAGTGCTTCAGCTACCGGTATGGACTTGGCGTTTGCTAATGAGCAGTAATCGCCGCCAGGGCAGCAGATCATATCGGTTATTAATCGTGCGTTCGCCGTCGCTAGATTTTGCGCTTGCGCCTTTTGCCACAATGTAAATAAGTACTGCTTTGGTACGTGGGGTAACACGAAATTTTGTTCGTGGCTGATCCGTATCTCGCTAAAGCTATAGTCTGCAGCCCACTGTGCAACTGCGTCAATTTGCGTGTCACTCACATCCCCCGGCGGCACGCCGGTTGCCTTGGTGGATAGTGTTACAGCTGCATAACCGGGCGCTTTGTGTTCGATCACATTGTGCTGTAACCATTGACTAAATTTTGGGTTGGCTAGCCTTTGCTCCGCTAACGCATCACTTATGTCTGGTTGCTCTGTGTAATTGGGCGGCGCAAAAAACGCCTCTACTCGACTGATCTCAGCAGAAGGCAGAGTGCCTGGGCCATTTTTACTATGCGCCCACTCTTCATCTACTTTTGCGCGAAAACCGTCAACACCCATTGCTCGAACTAATATTTTTATACGTGCTTTGTATTTATTATCACGACGCCCGTAGCGGTTATAAACGCGCATCAAAGCTTCTAGGTACGTGAGTAAATGTTCTATGGGTAGTTCTGAGCGAACCAATGCACCCAGTACGGGTGTTCTGCCTAAGCCACCACCGGCGTAGACATCAAATAGAACTTCGCCTTGGTCGCTGCGATGAACTCTTAGGCCAACGTCATGGACGCCAATTGCAGCTCTGTCCTCAGCTGCACCTGTGACAGCGATCTTGAATTTTCGCGGTAACCACTCGAACTCGGGATGAGCGGTAGACCACTGCCGAATGATTTCACAGTAGGGGCGCGGGTCTATGGTTTCATCCGCTGCTGCGCCGGCAAAATGGTCAGTGGTGACGTTGCGGATACAGCTGCCGCTGGTTTGTATTGCGTGCAAGTCTACTTCGGCCATGTCTGCAAGAATATCTGGTACTTCAGCAAGTTCCGGCCAGTTAAACTGCATGTTTTGTCGAGTACTTAAGTGGCCATAGCCGCGGTCATATTCTCTAGCAACCTTGCCCAGAGCAAACAGTTGTTTGCTGGATAAGGTGCCGTAAGGAATAGCCACTCTAAGCATCGGTGCCAACCGTTGGAGGTATAGCCCGTTACGCAGTCTTAGCTGTAGAAATTCGTCTTCGGAAAGCTTGCCGTCAAGATAACGGGTGGTTTGCTCGCGGTAGTGATTAACTCGTTCAGCAATGAACGAGCGGTCAAATTCTGTGTATTGGTACATTTTCTATGGGTTCCTACTAAGCGTCACCCAAGTCCCCTGACTGAGCTAAGCGCAGGACAGTAGCAGTACCATTTATACAGGGCAACCAATTGCGGTTGCGTGCTTATTCCAAGGTCGAATATATAAATAATCAAAATGACAAACTACACATTGAAACAACACTAGGTACTTGTCTTGCACGCGTGGCGGTCTATACTTGCGCCCTTAAATCACGCCCAACAGATAATGGGTTAAGCAAAAGCCAAAGTGGAAGAGAAATAATGAGCGATGAGCATCAGTCCGACCAAGATCAATCCAGCGCAGATGATGCAGCAGATGTAAAAGCAATTTTGGTTATGTTTACCGCCGCAGTGCTATTTGCAGCCGTTTATATTTCTGGCTTTACCATCGATCTTTAGGCGGCTTTACATGTTTCGAGGTACTGAGTGTTTCAGTACCGCTGTGCTGCCTTTTTGTTTATCGGCTGGGAATAAGTCGCGGATACACAGGCGGTACTTGGCTAACCCCCACACTTTTTTTTATCTCTTGATCTCTTGATTTTCAGACTCTAGCCTCTTTTCAAATAAGCGGTTTCAGTCAGATAGCGTAGGGCTTAGTAGCGTTCTCGCAGCATCAATATCCAGCTTCTTTCTATCCGCGTAGTCGGCTAACTGGTCTTCATCAATTTTTCCTACGCCAAAATACTTTGCTTCCGGGTGGCCAAAATACCACCCACTGACGGCTGCTGCGGGCGACATTGCATAACTTTCAGTAAGTTCTATGCCAGTTCTATTGGTAGCATCAAGTAACTCAAAGAGGGTGGCCTTCTCGCTATGCTCTGGGCAAGCAGGGTAGCCTGGCGCTGGCCTAATGCCTCTGTATTTCTCTTTGATAAACAGCTCTGCATCAAATTCCTCATTAGGGCTATAGCCCCAAGCTGTTTGTCGAACGTATGCATGTAACAGCTCAGCAAACGCTTCAGCAAGTCGATCAGCCAATGATTTGATCATTATCTGGGTGTAATCGTCGTCTGGGAATTCCGCCAGAATGGCATCAATATTGATGCCGGTAGTAACAGCGAATCCGCCTAAATAGTCTGGATTACCCGGGTTGGCTATATAATCCGATAGGCATTGATTAGGGCTAAGATCATCTGGTTTTGGTGCTTGCTGGCGTAAGTGGTGCAAAGACGCAAGGCGCTGGCTGCGATCATCATTAGCGAAAAGTTCGATGTCATCTTCGCCCAGGCGGTTTGCCGGCCAAATCGCATAAACGCCTGCCGCAGCTAAACGTCCATCGTCAATTAGCCATTGTAGTCTTTCCTGTGCGTCAGCGAACAGGGCAGTAGCGGCTTCGCCAACCACTTCGTCCTCTAAAATAGCCGGGTAACGCCCTGCAAGTGACCAAGTCATAAAGAAAGGTGTCCAATCAATATAAGGGACTAACTCGGCAAGTGTAGGCTTGTAATCAAATACGCCCAGCTGATTGGGCTTGGCGGGCTGATAATCTTGTTGCTCAGCGGACCAAGCATTGGCTCTAGCGTCGGATAAAGCCAAAAATGCGCGTTTTTCTCTTCTAGCTTCTACTCTTGTTTTGATCAACGCATATTCTCGATCAATCTCTTCCGCGTAGGCTTCATAGCTGTCATTGTCGGCCAATAATTTGCTTGCAACACCCACTGCTCTGGACGCATCTGCCACATAGACAGTGGCTCGATTTTCGTAGCAAGGCGCAATTTTAGCCGCTGTGTGGGCCTTACTAGTGGTTGCCCCGCCAATCAAAAGAGGTATATTTAGCCCAAGTCGCTGCATTTCCGTTGCTACGTTGACCATTTCGTCCAGCGAGGGTGTGATTAGGCCAGACAAACCAATTACATTGGCTCCCGTGTCTATAGCGGTTTGAATAATAGTTTCTTTAGGCACCATTACGCCTAGGTCAATGACCTCATAGTTGTTGCACTGTAGAACAACGCCGACAATATTCTTACCTATGTCGTGAACATCACCTTTCACCGTTGCCATAACGATTTTGCCTTTGGCAGCGCTCTCACGGCTGGGGTTCTTGAGCTTTTCTTCCTCAATGAAGGGTACAAGGTGGCCTACGGCCTGCTTCATTACCCGTGCGCTTTTAACAACTTGGGGTAAAAACATCTTGCCGCTACCGAACAAATCGCCCACGACACCCATGCCATCCATAAGAGGGCCTTCGATGACTTCTAACGGGTGGGTGGCTTCTAACCTTGCGGCTTCAGTATCTTCGACAATAAACTCATTATTGCCTTTAACTAATGCGTAGCTCAGGCGTTCTCTTACGGGAAGTTGACGCCATTCTTCTTCCTTCTGTTCCTTCGCCCCGGTGCTACCGTCATCGCTCATAGATTGCGCTATGGCCAAGAGTCTCTCGGTAGCGTCTTCGCGCCGGTTTAATACCAGATCTTCAGCGGCTTCGCGCAGCTCATCGGATAGGTCTGCATAGATACCAAGCTGACCTGCGTTAACAATACCCATTGTCATGCCCGCTTGTACTGCGTGGTAAAGGAATACCGTATGAATGGCTTCGCGGACCAAATTATTGCCGCGGAAGGCAAAAGAAACGTTGCTCAGGCCGCCAGAGGTGCTGGCTCCCGGAAGATTTTCTTTAATCCAGCGCACTGAATCGATAAAGTCCACTGCGTAATTACGGTGCTCGTCGATTCCGGTACCGATGGCGAAGATGTTCGGGTCGAATATGATATCTGAGGGTACAACACCCACTTCTTCAGTGAGTACTTTGTAACTGCGTTGGCAGATCTCAATTTTTCTTTCCAGCGAGTCTGCTTGGCCGTCTTCGTCAAATGCCATAACGACCATGGCAGCACCGTAGTCTTGGCATTTTTGTGCAGCGCTAACAAAGGCTTCATGTCCTTCCTTTAAGCTAATTGAATTTACAATCGCCTTACCCTGAACACACTTCAGACCTGCTTCGATGATTTCCCACTTGCTTGAGTCAATCATGATCGGCACTTTTGAAATGTCAGGTTCTGTGGCGATTAAATTCAAGAAATGCACCATGGCTTCCTCACCATCGAGCATACCCTCGTCCATGTTTATGTCTATAATTTGGGCGCCACTTTCAACCTGTTGCCGCGCAACTTGTAGTGCCTCTTCGTACTTTGATTCTCTAATCAGACGGGCAAATTTGGCTGAGCCGGTAACGTTGGTTCTTTCTCCGACATTGATGAATAGGCTTTCATTATTGAGTGTTAGCGGCTCTAATCCTGAGAGCTTTAAGCCACTGGTATTGCCTCTAGCGACGGATTTTTTAATCAGTGGGCGGGGCGGCATATCTTTCACTGCATCTGCAATAGCTTTGATATGGCTGGGTGTAGTGCCACAGCACCCACCAACAATATTTAGCCAACCAGCTTCCGCGTAGCTATAAATGATCTCTGCCATCTGCTCGGCAGTTTGGTTGTATTCGCCGAAGGCATCAGGTAAGCCGGCATTGGGGTGTACGCTTACTGCGTTGTTACATAGGTTGGCAAGTTCATTAACGTGGGGTCTTAACTGTTCCGCGCCGAGTGCGCAATTAAGGCCAATAGATAGAGGCTGTGCATGTTCTACTGAGTACACAAATGCCTCGCCGGTTTGACCGGATAAAGTTCTGCCGCTGGCATCAGTAATGGTGCCCGAAATCATTAGGGGGCAGGGGTTGCTGAGCTTGCGGTTAACCAAATTTGCCGCGTAGATGGCCGCTTTTGCATTTAACGTGTCGAATACAGTTTCGATAAGAAATAAATCTACACCGCCTTCTACCAAGCCTTCCAATGCTTCGGTGTAGGCAATGACTAACTCATCAAAATTTACGTTGCGATATTCCGGTCTATTCACATCCGGTGAAAGACTGGCTGTTCTATTTGTGGGTCCAACACTGCCGGCAACAAATCTTGGTTTCTCTGCCGTTGAAAATTCGTCGGCTATAGCGCGCGCGATTTTCGCCGACTCTCTATTCATTTCCCTACAGATATCTTCGGTACCAAAGTCCGCTTGGGCAATACTGGTTGCATTAAAGGTATTGGTGCAAATAATGTCGCAACCGGCCTCTAGGTAACCTCTATGGACTTCCTCAACTACGTATTGGCGCGTTAAGTTGAGAATGTCGTGGTTACCTTTTAATGACATTGCATGATCGGCAAATCGATCACCGCGAAACTCCTCTTCCTCAAGATCATACCCTTGGAAAGCACTACCATAGGCTCCATCTAGGATGACAATGCGCTTGGACATCACTTGTCTTATGCGTTCTTCAGTAGACTGTTCTGGAATATTACTTTGAGCTTTCTGCGCGTGGGCTGTCATGGTTATACCAATATTTAAAGGATGACCGTAGCTCAGGTAGGGTAGTAGTACAATTGAAGGGTTCCTAGTTCGAGTTGAAACTGGCTCATTGTAATGTCAGCAAAGAGCACCATTATTAAGAGAGTTGTTTCCTGTATCTAGGCAGAGGCTGTACACTGAGGCCTCGGGCCCGCATCAGTATGATCTTGATACGAAGCCCCAAAAGCCTGCGCGTTGTTTATCGCGGCGCAGACATTACGAATTAGAAATATGGATCAAAAAGAGTATCTATGATCGAAATATCCGCCAGCGCCCAGACCTATCTTGAAGGCTTGTTGTCCAAGCAAGACGATGAAAATGTCAGTATAAGAATTTTTGTAGCTCAGCCAGGTACGCCCCAAGCGGAAACCTGCATTGCCTATTGCCGTCCTGGAGAAGAGCAGGAAGGTGACATTGCCGTTGAATATGCCGGTTTTAGGGCATGGTTTGAGGGTCGTAGTGAGGCCTATCTAGAAGATGCGCAAGTTGATTACCAAGAAGATCAAATGGGCGGGCAACTTACCATTAAGGCTCCCAATGCCCGTGTGCCAAAGGTTGGCCCTGATGCGCCAATAGAAGACCGCATAAATTACGTTCTATACAACGAAATCAATCCAGGCCTTGCAGCTCATGGCGGTATGGTATCCCTTGTTGAGGTAACGTCTGAAAGCCAAGCAGTATTGCAATTTGGTGGTGGGTGTCAGGGTTGTTCTGCAGTGGATATAACACTGAAAAGCAGTGTAGAGACCACTTTGTTAGAGCAGGTGCCTGAGTTAACTGGCGTAATAGATCACACAGACCACACGGTCACAGACAACGCCTATTATTCCTAGCTGTCTCAGCTATGAGCGCCGCTTGAGTCGGCGCGCAATTGTTAAGAAGTCTTAGCGACCTTTGAGCTTTGCGCTCAGGTCCTTCAGTAGAACCTCTGTCTCGTCCCAATCTATGCAAGCGTCTGTTATAGACACGCCATACTCCAACCCGCCTGGATTCTTAATGCTCTGATTGCCAGGTCCTATATTACTTTCAATCATTACACCGGTAATAGACTCATTGCCGAGCGCAATTTGATCAGCCACAGATTGTAAAACTGTTGCTTGCTGACGGTGATCTTTATTCGAATTAGCATGAGAGCAGTCCACCATTATGGATGCGGTCCCACCGATTTTTTCCAGAGCACTTTCACATTGTGCGATATGTTCAGGTGAGTAGTTGGGGCCATCACTGCCGCCTCTGAGTACAACGTGACCATGAGGGTTGCCTTTGGTGTGAATAACACTGACTTGACCGCTTGGGCTAATACCGAGGAAACGGTGGGGGCTGGCTACAGATTGTAGGGCGTTAACAGCAACATCTAGTGATCCATCAGTGCCGTTTTTAAATCCCACCGCACAGCTTAAACCCGACGCCATTTCTCTATGGGTTTGCGATTCAGTAGTTCTCGCGCCAATTGCAGACCAAGAAATAAGATCTTGCACATATTGCGGGGTAATTGGGTCTAGTGCTTCAGTGGCAAGCGGCAAACCAATCTCTGTTAGATCTAGCAAAAGTTTGCGCGCAATACTCAAACCCTCTGCAACTTTGAAACTATCGTCCAAGTGAGGATCGTTGATTAAACCCTTCCAGCCAACTGTGCTTCGAGGTTTTTCAAAGTAAGCCCGCATTACAATAAAAAGTTCGCCACTTAGTTCTAAAGACAACGCCTTTAGTCGCTTGGCGTAATCTAGTGCCGCGCCAGTATCATGAATTGAGCATGGTCCCACCACAACAAGTAGGCGCCTGTCTTTGCGATCAACTATATTAGCTACCGTTTCACGATATTGATTTACTGTGTCTTGGATTTCTGCGGTCACAGGCAAGCTAGCCTTTAGCTGCTCGGGAGTGACAAGAATTTCCTGATCTTCAATATTTAGGTTTTCAAGTTGCACGATATATCCTTATTCTTCTTGCGTTCTTTTCGGCCTTTGACGTTTTACATTAGCACTGCTCTGTTTAAAGCAAGGGCATTTGTTAACTCTTCTTGCTGCCCGAAATATTGGGTAGGAGGTGAGTGTTCGAGTCCAAGCCGAAAACGCCTGAGGCCGCGGATGGTAAAGCTTTGTATCGGAATTGCAATGCTATGCTATGGACCTTGGGGTCTAGAGACTTACTTTGCTAGAGTTTTTCCAGACGACCTATTCCGGTAAAGAACAGTGCCGTTTCTACGGGTAGGTAATTGCCATAAAGCGCAGTTACTGCTGTTTTGTAATCGTTTAATTGGCCGCTGTAACGTTGACACTCAGTTGCAAGGAATGTCTCTAAGTTTTCGTCTGGGTTTGGTGTAGCCGATTTATAATCAATAATCCAGATGCATCCATCAACTTCGAAGCACCTGTCTAAGATTAGGTGCCTTAGAGATTTGCCAATGATCCCTGTTAACGGCCACTCGCAGTAGGATCTTTGGTGTGGGCTTAAGATCCAACGACCTGTTTCGCTAAGTAGAGTTGTTTGAATGTGCTGGAGTGCTTGGGCCTCTAAATTAGAGTGATAACTGATATCTGTGCCAGATTGTTCAATCCATTTAGGTAGTCGAGTTTTTATCTTATTTAGGGCTGTTTCGTGGCCTTGCTCGATAGCATGGGTATCGCCCAACCACGCAAGTGCTTTGTGAACGAGGTTGCCTAGCGCAAGTTCGAAAGGATTAGACGGCGGGTTTTCCTCTTCTGTCGGCGCACTATCAAGACCGTCCTCTTTAGACTCAGTGTTAGTGGCAACTATGGCTGCTTGAAAGTCTCGCGGCAAATAAGTTAGACGTTGCGCTGGATCTAGTGCATCTGCTCCAGATAAAACTTCTGGCCCTGAGGTGAGTGTGGGGGGGAGAGCAACAGCGGGTACATCCGTACTTGCTTCCGCATATCCGTCTAGGTGTGCTGCAAGACCAGTTGGCGGTTTATCCACCTCTTTGCGAAAACTCACAAAAAGCCCGGCTTTTGCGCGAGTACACGCTACATAAAGCAAACGTTTCCTCTCATTCTCTGACCTAATCTTCTCTTCGTATTTTAACCAGCTATGTATGACATCACCGTTTACGCCAACCAGCAATCCATCAGTACTCGGCTGCCAAAGCATTAAAGACGTGCTATCTGGCGGCATTTTTTTACCTAGAAAAGGTAGAAATACATGATCGAATTCTAGTCCCTTGGACTTATGCACTGTCATAATTTGCACTTGCGCAGATTGTACTGGTTCTGCATAAAGCTGATCTACAGCGGCCCGCACCTGTTCAAAGTCATAACCATTCAGACCTTGAGCCTCGAGCAGTTCAAACCATCTCATTGCATGGGTAATATGTTCTTTATTGTAGGCATCCATACCACCCAGCCGAATCCAACAACCCTCAATAACTTCGCACAGTGGGTACTCGTATAGCTTGGGCCGGGCCCAATTTAGCGCATGGTTTAGTCGCGCTAACTCTGGGTGAGAATCTGCAAATTGGGCGAGTGTTTCGCTGAAATTTTCTGTGTCAGTAAAGGACTCTAAGGTTTCTAGTAGTGTACCAACCATTGGGCTACGCATTAGAGCGAACCAAGGTAATCGATCACTAGGCCTCAGTAATACCGAGTGAAGTGATAGTAAATCTTGGATAATGGGCTCGTCTGCCAATGGGTCAATGTCTGTTCCCTGACTATTTATGTTGGCGCTTTGCAAGGCTTGTAGAAGATCAGGTAAGTGGCTTCTTGCCCGGCATAAAATGCCAATGCTAGATTCGTTGTCCTGGGCGATGAGATTTTCAATTTGCGTGACAATGGCGTTTATTTCCAGTGCCTCGTCTTCGTAGTGCTTGCAGGATAGCCGCGTTCCAAGTGCATCTTCTTTTACAGGTGTTGCTGCTGAAAATTTCACAGCGCCTAGTCGACTTGCACCTTCCGCTGGCAGCAATTCATTAAATAATTCGTTATTCCAGTGCACCAAGGATTTGCCTGAGCGGAAGTTTGCTGTGAGATTTAGCGGAGCTAGTGGAATGCTACCAATGCCATATTCCCGGCATTGATCAAAGATTGAAACGTCGGCATCGCGGAATCGGTAGATTGATTGCATAGGGTCGCCCACAGCAAAAAACGTGTTGCCATCGTCTTCTAGCCATCCTTCAGTGAGCAAGCTGAAAAATCTATATTGGCTGTGAGATGTATCTTGGAATTCGTCGATAAGCATATGCTTTATTCGATAATCCCAGTGCAATGCTAGGTCTGTGGGTTCGTCGCCATCTCTGAGTCCGCTGACGGCGCGCATTAATATGCCGTTAAAATCTATGACCCGCTGCCGCTGAAATATTTTTTCTAACTCTATAGCGGCTAAAGATAAACAAATACTCACGACTAATATGCGCTGTTGGTCTGTTGTAGAAATCTCGAGCGATGGTAGTTGCCGGTAGTTTGCTAGGACTGGGCCAAGGCCTCTCTCATCAAGCTCGGTTATCCACTGCGCTACCAATGTTTTAAATTCTTTATCTAAAAAGGCCTCATGTTCTCTTTTAGTCAAACGGCTTCGAAGTTTGAAATCTTTGGTAAGCAGTAATGGCAGTATTGCCGGCCATTCAGGCTCTAGCCCAGTGTGGTCTGCAATAGTGACCAGCATGGCCTCATCATTGTCAGCGACAGCGTTGTGGAGTGGTTCGAGGATATTGCTGTGGAGTTCTTCTAGTGCAGTATTTACGTACTCTGCAATTTGGGCGAAGTTTTCACCAGCTTGCTGACTCAATTGAGAAGTTAAGTCTAACCATTGGTCGCGTTTAGTCAGCATTGCCACCAATAATCTCTGGGCCGTCGCCGCATTGTTTTCCAACATAGCCAAAAAGTCGGCAACATATTCCTTGGTGGGATTATTTGAATATAGCTGCCCCAATAGCGCTTGAGCTGCTGCTTCGTAGAGGGGGTTAGCATGAGCGGTAATGGTCATGCCGCTGACGCTATGTAACCCTGGTATTTGCGTTGCTAGTTCGTTTGCAAAACTGTCTATGGTTTGAATTTTAAGGCGGCTGGGGTTGTAGCGAATTTTCCAGCCCATTTCATGGTCGCGACGGGACACTCTTTGGGCAAGATCAGAATCTTCATTCAATGTTGCGAGGATGCGAGCCTTCATCTCTGCGGCAGCCGCTTTAGTGAAAGTGATGGCGAGTATTTCTTCAGGGCGCTGTACGATCAATAACAGATTCAGGTACCGCTCTACCAGCAGAGTGGTTTTTCCGGAGCCGGCAGGTGCCTGAACAATGTATGAGCCCGCCACATTGAGGGCCAGATCGCGCTGATCTTGGTCTGGGGGCGTTATTCTAGCGGTCATTGATTCTACACAAGCTGGTCAAGTGGCAGTACTTACAGGCATCTTTGGTGGGCGTTACGCTGGCTTCGCCTGCTGCTATGGCTTGAGCTAATTCAGTGAGTTCAAGTTTCCAACTGCTTACTTTATCGGCCCAGTGTAATTGGCTTTCTGTGTTGTTAAGATTTTTGCCGTCTGGGTTTTTGATGGTAAAGCCTTTGGTAGGTGAATCTACCAAATTACCTGACGGAGCGGCGATACCGTCAACGCGCACTTCCTGATTCTTAATTGAGGCAAAGTAAACGCCAGCTACTTTATCTGAGAGCAGTGCATAGGCAGGTAGTTGAGGGTCTATGACAGGTTCGGAAAGGGCGCCTGCGACAGAGTTTTTACTGCTCTTGTAGTCGATGATTACATCCTGACCATTGATCTCGTCAATACGATCAACTTTTAGCGCCAGTGTTAAACCTGCTAAGTCTAGTTCAAATTTTTCTTCAACACCTGAAACCTTAAAGGGTCGGCGCTGTGCCTCGATTTCTAACCATTGCTGCACAAGGTCTGCAATACGCAGTACTTCGTTTTCAATAAAGGGCGTGGGTAAACCGCGATGTTTTTTCAATACAAGGCGACATTGTTTTTCTATTTCAACAGGGTTGATTTGCAGCATGGCTTCACTGTCAGAATAAATGCGCATGAGGTTTTCTAGTACCTTATGCAGTGAATTGCCTCTATCAATGGCGTCGAGAAAGTCTTTTGCTTCCCGTGGTTGTCTAAGCCCCAGCCTCGCTGTGGCATAAGCTTTGAATGGGCAGCTCGCCTGTTGTTCTAATATCCCTGTGCCGCCTTTGATGTATGTCTCGTTTAACGCAGTGCCGTTGCCGTCTTCGCAATGCTCTAAATTTGCGCCCTGACTGACCATCAACGGATGGCGTAGAGAATAATCCGGCGACTCAGTAGCAGCGGGCTGCATGTCACCTCCTGAAGTTTGCGATTGGCTGTGATTACGGTCTATCGCGTCTAAGATCAGTTGGCTGGGTAGTTGTACCGTCTCGTTTTCAATCTGAGTATAGCTAAAGTGTAGTTCTGCCCCGCAAGTTAGCCAGTGGCCTAGCGTGCGTTGGGCAAACTCCAGCTCCTGGTCTTGGTTGCATCTGGGTAGTCCAAACTCTTCAGCTATCGAGCGTGGAATAAAGGGATTTAGTTGCGATGTGCTCGGAAAATTAGCCGCACTCATGCCGCAAACCCACAGGTGAGAAAAGCTCAACCCGGTGGTTTCCAAAAGACCTAATACTTGAATTGGGGAAGCTTGGCGTTGCGGCGCAAAAGGTTTGGCGTCGAGGTTAAACTCAATAAAGTCTAGGGCTTGGCGCAGCGAAATTTGCTTGCTGTGTTGAACGTTTGCCAAGTTATCCAGCTGGGTAAAGATGCTCTGAGCGGCCTGATATTGAATAGAGTTGATATTGTTTAACTTTGGCCAGTCCGCTGTTTTTAACAAATCTCGTATGTGCAATATCCAGTCGCGGATATTTGCCGTGTTGGGTAACTGCTGTACGAGGTCGATTAGATTGCTCGCTGCTTGAGCACCTTCATCTAGATCTTTCTTTAGACGTTGTAGCAAAATATTTCTGCGCAGAAAATTTGGCCAATTTGCATTAAGGGTTCTGCACCAAGGCAGCTCTAAAAACGGTGAGTCCGCCAGCTTGGCAATAATATTTGGTTCTGCTGCCTCGTGGCACCAATTCAATAATGTCCGTGCGTGCATCCATACTGGTTGGGCAGATAGACTGGTGCCCCCTGACATATCGAATTTAGGGATGGCACTTCCAGATTCTGGGTTCAGAGTGACGGCAAACTGCCTTTGTACCATTGCGTAGTCCTGCACCAAGCTGGGAATAACCACGCCGATGCGGCTGTCTGGGGCTTCTCTTTGTATACGTTTACTCCAAAGCGCAGCTGCGGCCAGCTCATGGGCAAAGTTATCGAACCCAAGCAATTGCGTAGTTAGGGCAGGTGGCTGAGAAGGAGCGTTTGCCAATTCCTCAGGAGTAAACGCTGTAATCTGATCGTCTGTGCTCAGACAATGTACCCCGTGCTTGGTGTTAACGTTCTCAAGAAAGCGCAATTCTCCCGGCGTAAGGTGCTCGACAGCAATCAGGAGAACGGGTTTGTTGATAGATACCTTTTGCGTACTCAGTATTTGGGCGATATCGGCCTCAGCCACTTCATTTTGCTTAATCTGCCGATTTACACGATTCGCCCAGCTGGTGAACAGTTGTGAGCGACCAGAGTTCATAGCCGTATGATTCAGGTCAATGTTGTAGCGGCGAACTAATTCCCAAGCTTGTAGGGCGGTTGGTGTCAGGTGCTCTGCGTCTTCTGGCGCAGTGGTTTGAAGGCGGAGCATTAAGTTTGCCGTTGAGATTATATTTTTGCCGTTATCTTCGAGATCTTGTTGCTCATTGAACTGTCGGTTGAGCAAATGCCTCAGGCTGGTGCAGTCAAGGGTTGTCCAAGCCTGTTTGCCGCTATTGGCTTGTGCCAAGTCATAGGCGCTGCGGTACTCTCGAGCCAATCGCTCGTTTGGCGTGACAACGAGATATTGTTCCAACGTGTTAAGTAAACTAGAGCTAATGTGGACGAATGTACTAGGCATAGCAGAAGTTTAACCTAAGTCGCATAGTTTTCGTGTACCCGTAGAGCATTAGCTTCCTAGCGAAAAAGTAAGTGCAAAAGTAAAGGTAAAAGAAAGACTAAAGGGGGCTATTTCCGCCACCGTTCGCGCCCTAGTTAGATTCGCTTGTCGGTTTGATTGCTAAATGACTGAAGATTATCCAAAAGGCGCTTAAGGTATTTGCCATAGAGAAAGCTCAATGCATTGAGCGCAATGGTTTGAGTAGCGGTGGGTACTTTACGGGTACAAGCAAGGTAGGAGGGTGGCACTAAATATTGGTGGCTGTTTTGTTCTGTCACGGCATATCGTTTTTGCGCAGGCTGAAACGTGAATGATTGGTTTAATCAAATCTGCTTTGCAAAAGCCGAAATTAACCAGAAGCCGAGAAAAAGCGATGGAAGCAAGAAAAGCCGACCTAGTTAACCTAAAACTAGATGCAAAAGCTTATTTGGCATCTTATGTGTTTGGAGAGGTGACCACTCAATACTTTCTTATGGAAAATGACATTCAAGGCATCTTTGAAGCGCGAGATATTCTGTATCGTGCAAGTAACATGGGCGATATGGTTAGAGGGTGGGCAGACCATATTCATTTATGTACGTATGGACGCGAGAACACCTACAAAGCAACCCAGAATTACTAGAAGGTTTTACCCCTAACATGCGAAAACATAAGCGGTGAAAAGTAAACTTAACAAGCGGGTCGTGCGGGGCCGCGTTCCGCTTCGCTCCACTGGCCACATACTCTAAGAGTTAGGTGCTAAGGAACAGTAACGGAAATATATGGAAAGTTTAGACGCACTATACAATCTGTCTGAAGTCGCAATCACACTTGCGGGGTTCATTGCGGTTGCTACAGCATTACGAGCACGCAGTGAAACAGCTGCAAGCGCCACCAAAGTCAGAGTGGTGAACCTGTTGTTGTCTAGCTTCGGGATTTTGCTGTTGTCTCAGGCAGCTATCGCACTTATTCATGCTGGAGTGCCAAAACATCTAGTTTGGCAAATGTCCTCCACATTCTGGATCGCAATTACGGTTTTAGCCTCTGCCTATAACCTGAAAAATCAAACGGTCTTGGTCGAAGCCGGCATGGAATTGCCCCGACACCTAAACCTCATTCAGTGGTCAGCATTACTCTTAGTCTTAGTGTTGCAGATTGTAAATATTCTATTGTTAAAGGCGTTCTGGCCGTTTTTAATCGCGATCATCCTAATACTAGTTATCGCTGGCGTAAGTTTCACAATTATTGTTTTGCAGTTCCTAAAAGAACCGAGTAGATCGGCTGACCCCACAACAAAAGAGTGATGAAAAAGACTTCATTGCAGGCGCGTTTAACGTGCAGTTGCAGCGGTTGTGTCTGCGGCCGCCTCTTTTGATGGTGCTGTGCCTCGCTGTCTGAAATATCCCACTCAAATAGGTTGCCGTTGTCACTGCCTTTTGCCGCTGGTTTACGCTTCAGCGGCACTCGACCTCAAAGCAAGTTAGTGAGGCACTAGACTAAGTATTGTTTTAGCTCGGCGTGGGGCTAAGGTTAGCGAAGGTTAACGAATGCGCTTGGCCTAGAAAAAGGTCCGGCTAGACCGAGCCCAAGGCACTCACTTCGGCTGTGGTCCCAAGTACGGGTCAATGAGTTCAAGTGATACGGTTTGCCGGGGAGGAGGCGAGTAGTTAACCGTTCAAGAACATTAGATGTACCATGTCGCGAACCTTTGTCCGTCTTTTATCGCAATGTTTTTCACATCGAAGGTATGCACTGACCTTCAGTAAAGCTAAAATAGACTTTCTTGACGCTGGGGTTTTCACAATTTCGGCTTTTCAATAGATTTTTCAAAGCGAGACTCAGAGTTATGTGGCATTTGATAGAAGACTTTTTTGATCAAAATATCCTTATGAAAGCATTCATTGGTTGGGGCTGGTTATCTGTTCTAATTATGATTTTTAGCTTTGTGCAGCAGGCTGCGGCTTAGCACAATGTGGCTCTCGTCTTTAACTGAGCAACAGCGGCACGCGGCGTTGCGCCTGGCCCATAATGTAGTTGTATCCGACGGCATACTGGATCCAAATGAGGAAGGTATGCTGGACGAGTTTCGACGCGAGATGGAGCTTCTTGATGGCACCGAGCTAGAATACCTAGAGCTAGACGGTATTGAAGAGGTTTTTGCGGATCGCCGCTCGCGCATGATTGTGCTACTAAACCTTTGCAAGCTTAGTTACGCAGATGGCGCATTCGAGATTGAAGAAGAATGCTTATTGCGTGAAATTAGTAAGGCGTTTGCTTTCTCTGATGATGATTTCAGGTTGGTAGACAATTGGGTCAAACGCATTTGCGCGCTTGAACAAGAAGCAAAAGTGATGATGGAAAGTGCTATTTAATTGGCTGTGTCGTGATTGTGTCGTCATTAATATGAACGCGACGAAGTAGGGGCCTGAGTTGGACCAAAAGGAAGACGAGCAACAGCTAAAAGAGTGGCTAGACAGACTGCTCTTGGAGCACCGTGATCTTGATGTGGCTATTCGGCACCTGACTGAGAGTCGGCATCATGACAGTATGAGAATACAGCGATTGAAACAGCGTAAGCTCAAACTTAAAGATACTATTCACAAAATTGAAAGTGAGCTGATTCCGGATTTAGACGCGTAAAATAGCCTGCTCAAAGAGGCTGCTAAGAACTCTTCTGGCGTTAACCGGTTGCGCCAGCTCACAGGACGATGGCCATGCAAATTTCACCTGACAAGCCTCTCACAGTAGCCATTTCCTCAACCGTCCTTTTTGATTTAAGCACCTCAAACGACATCTACGAAGACCAAGGTTTAGAAGCCTACAGGCGCTACCAAATTGCGCAGGAAGATACTGTGCTAACGCCTGGCGAAGGCTTTTACCTTGCTGAAAAACTGCTTAATATCAATAAGTTATTGGGCAAACCTAAAGTTGAAATAATACTTTTGTCGCGTAATTCAGCAGATACAGGGCTGCGGGTATTTAACTCCATTAAAGCCCATGGCCTAGATATTACTCGGGCGGCATTTAGTGGCGGTCAGTCGCCGTATAGATATATCAACGCCTTCGATTGTGATCTGTTCTTATCTTCCAATGCTGAGGATGTACGCCAAGCATTAAACCAAAATGTAGCTGCAGCAACTTTGATGGGAAGGAATAAGACCCAGCCCGGTGCGGAGCATGAAGTCCTCAAATTAGCCTTTGATGGAGATTCGGTACTGTTCTCAGATGAGGCGGAAATGGTCTACCAAACTCAGGGTCTAGAGGCATTTAGTGAGTCTGAATTGAATCAGGCAAACAGGGAGCTAGGTGGTGGGCCGTTTAAGGCTTTTCTGGGCGCCTTGCACAAATTGCAAAATGAGTTCCCCCAGGGCGAAAGCCCAATTCGTACCGCTTTGGTTACCGCTCGAGGTGCACCGGCACATGAGCGTGTTATACGCACATTGCGTGCCTGGGATATTCGATTAGACGAATCGCTCTTTCTTGGCGGTATGGACAAGACTGAGTTTTTACGTGCGTTTGAAGCAGACATCTTTTTTGATGATCATGCCGCTCACTGTGAGCGCGCTGCTGATCATATTCCGACAGGTCACGTACCTCATGGCATTGTGAACCACAAATAGCTGGGACCTTTGCATAGATTTTCTGATTTTCAGTGGGGTGGTATTAACTCGGCAATGAAAAGGTGTTGTGTTTGGAAATAAACGAGATTTGACTAGCAGTTAGCAGTAGAATAGGAATATAAAATTAATTTTTTATAACTTTTAGGACTATCCTTATAGACTACTTCCACGTGTTGGGCTCAAACCCAGGGGACTACTATGAAATTGCAGCAGCTAAGATATGTCTGGGAAGTTGCGAAAAACGATCTAAACGTTTCTGCAACCGCTCAGGCACTTTTCACCTCCCAGCCCGGCGTGAGTAAACAGATCAGGCTGTTGGAAGATGAGCTGGGGATCGAGATATTTGTCCGCAGCGGCAAACACCTTACAGAAATCACCCATGTAGGTGAGCAGATTATTAGCATGGCGGGGGAGATTCTTGACCGCGCGCGAACCATCAAGGAAATTGCCCAAGAGCAATCCAATGAGGATCAAGGCTCATTAACCATTGCTACCACCCATACCCAAGCACGATATGCACTGCCCAAGGTTATTCAAAACTTCCGTACGAAGTACCCAAATGTTGCACTACATATGAATCAGGGTACTCCTGAACAAATATCACAGCTGGCTGCTTCTGGCGCCGCTGATTTCGCTATTGCCACAGAGGGTATGGAGTTGTTCAAGGACCTAGTTATGATGCCGTGTTATCGGTGGAACAGGTCGGTAGTTGTACCTAAAGATCACCCGCTAGCCCTAAGGGGTCAGCTCACGCTTAAAGATTTGGCTGAACATCCACTGGTTACTTATGTGTTTGGCTTTACTGGCCGCTCCAAACTCGATGATGCGTTTGGTCAGGCAGGGCTGGCGCCTAACGTTGTATTTACAGCGACAGATACAGATGTCATTAAGACCTATGTTCGCTTAGGGATAGGTGTGGGTATTATCGCTTCAATGGCCTATGACGAAGAGCAAGATGCTGATTTGGTCAGATTAGATGCGAGTCACTTGTTTGAATCTAGTGTGACGCATATTGGCTTTCGTCGCGGCACATTCTTGCGCCGCTACATGTTGGATTTGATTAGCGAGTTTGCACCTCATTTGGATGACCGTATTGTTCAGGAAGCTCAGGCGTGTTTTACCACGGCTGAGAGAGAGGAGCTATTTTCTGAGGTAGATCTGCCTCACCGGTGAATTATGGTAAGGCTCTCTTTTAGAGAGAGGTAGCCTATGCATGGGGTTTCTTGCAAGCAGGGGAAGCTAGATGCCTAGCTACAGCCTGAGGTATTTCAAAGGGTTGCTATACCCAGAATTGGTCTTAGGAAGGGGTGCATAAATTCAGTCGGTGGCAATAATATTCACCACATTTTGACTGTGCAGACCGCATTCTTTTTTGGTTTCTTCCTCCCACCACCAGCGCCCAGCTCTTTCATGTTCCTGTGGGCCAATTGCTCGCGTGCAAGGTTGGCAGCCAATTGAGACAAAACCGCGCTCGTGCAGAGGATTGTAGGGTACTTCATTGACTCTTATGTACTGCCACACATCTGCTGATGTCCATTCGGCTAGTGGGTTGAACTTGGTCAATTCATTGTCTGGGGTCGAGAAGGCTGCATCTATTTGTTCAAGGGGAACATCCGTGCGAGTCACGCTCTGGTCTTTGCGCTGCCCGGTTATCCAAGCCTTTAAGTGACTGAGCTTTTGCCTTAAGGGCTGAATTTTTCTGACGCCGCAGCATTCGCCGTGACCGTCTTCGCGGAAGCTGAAAAGGCCTTTCTCTCTGACTAAGTCGCCTAGTGCCTTGGCGTCTGGGGACAGTAGCTCTATAGGTGTTGCGTATTGGGTTCTGATCTTTTCTATAAATTCATAGGTTTCAGGGTGTAGGCGCCCAGTGTCAAGGGAGAACACATCTACCGTGTAGCCCAAGCGGTGTATCATATCTATTAGCACAACATCCTCGGCACCACTAAACGACACAGCGATACTGCCACTTTCAAATCGAGTCAATGCATCGGTCAAAAGTGCCTTGGTTGAGGCTATTAGACTATTGCTTTCGTTTTGTGCATGTTCCAGGGCCATTGCTGCTACTTTCCTTAGGCTAAATCGGTGGGAAAAGGGCACGCTTGTGTGCCTCCTTTCATTTGACCAGCGCAGGCTACCAGCGCAAAAGTTTAAAAAAAAAGAACATCTTGCTATATGCTTACGCCAAATTATTTTGTGGGGTCGATTTTGGATATTTTGTGTTTGGATCTAGAGGGGGTTTTGGTGCCAGAGGTATGGCAAGCAGTGGCTAAAGAGACTCAGTTACCTGAGTTGCTCAAGACCACTCGGGACATACCTGTGTATGAGGATCTTATGGATTATCGGCTAGATATCTTGCGTGCCCAAGGCATCACGCTTACTGATATTCAAAACGAGATTGCGAAATTGACGCCATTGGATGGTGCTAAAGAGTTTCTTGATTGGGCGGGTGAGAGGTTTCAGGTTGCTATTATTTCAGACACCTTTTACGAGTTCGCCGGGCCGCTCATGGTACAGCTAGGTGATCCATTTTTGCTCTGCCACAAACTGATTGTGGAAGACGATCGTGTGGTGGGCTATAAGCTGCGTCAGACAGATCCTAAGCGACATTCTGTAAAAGCCTTTAAGTCACTAGATTTACGCGTTATTGCGGCGGGAGATTCGTTTAACGATGTGTCGATGCTAGAAGAGGCAGATCATGGCATTTTCTTTCAGGCACCGGAGAATGTACGTGCACAGTTTCCGCAGTATCCACTGGCAGCAGATTACACAGAGCTGCAAGCTTTGATCGAACAGGCTGTAGGCTAGGTGTCTGCTAATAAGGTAGAATACTACGCAGACTAAAACCTCTAGATTTATCCTAGTGGAACAAAATACTTAACCGAACAACACGGTTAGAATGCCGAGCAACCCATACTAATAAGGTGGTCGGGTTGGAAAATTGGAGAAAAAAACCAGCATGAGTCAAGGAAAGAAGTTTCGCGCAGCTATGGCCAGTGAAAAACCGTTACAAATTCCAGGCACCATTAACGCCTATACCGCATTGATGGCGGAGCGGGTCGGCTACAAAGCCATATATTTGTCAGGTGGCGGTGTCGCTAATGCCTCTTATGGTTTGCCTGACCTAGGTATGACCTCGCTCAATGATGTACTTGAGGATGTACGTCGCATTACTGCAGCGTCTAGTGTGCCTTTATTAGTGGACATAGACACAGGTTGGGGCGGTGCATTTAATATTGCGCGTACGATTAAAGATATGACTGCAGCTGGTGCAGCAGCAGTGCACATAGAAGACCAAGTTGCGCAAAAACGTTGCGGTCATAGACCTAATAAGTCGATTGTTTCGGTAACAGAGATGGTTGACCGGATTAAAGCGGCAGTTGATGCCAAGACAGATCCAGATTTTGTCGTTATGGCTAGAACGGACGCACTGGCTGTAGATGGTATGAACGCGGTTGTAGATCGTGCTGGTGCATTTGCCGAGGCTGGCGCTGACGCGATTTTTGCTGAAGCAATGACGGAAATTGGTATGTATGCACCTATCGTTGAGGCGGCTGGTATTCCTGTTTTGGCGAATTTAACTGAATTTGGCGAGACACCCCTGTACACAGCGGATGAACTTGCAGCGGTAGATATTGCAATGGCTTTGTATCCGCTGTCCGCTTTTAGAGCTATGAATAAGGCGGCTCTAAACGTCTATCAGGCTATTCGTGATGAAGGTACGCAAACCTCGGTAGTGGACACTATGCAAACTCGTATGGAGCTTTATGATTTCTTGGGCTATCACGAGTATGAGCAAAAGTTAGATCGTCTTTTTGCTGAGCAAGCTTAGGACTGACAGGCTGGTTCGGCGCTAGTTGAACGCAAAAAATAGATTTTTGAGGAGAGGGACAATGGTAGAGAAAGTATTAGGCGGAGCAGGGCTGCGTGGACAAAGCGCAGGAACAACTGAGCTTTGCACAGTTGGCTTAAGTGGCACGGGTCTCACCTATCGTGGTTATGATATTTCTGACCTTGCTGATAACGCGACTTTTGAAGAAGTAGCCTACCTGATGTTTCATGGCGAATTGCCCAACCAAGCGCAGTTAGATGGCTACCGAGCTGTGCTCAAGGCTAATAGAGAGTTGCCACAGGCATTGTTAGAGGTGTTAGAGCGCATTCCAGCCTCAGCACATCCTATGGATGTGTTACGCACGGGTTGTTCTATGCTGGGTAATTTAGAGCCAGAAGATGGCTTTGAAAACCAACAGCGTGCGGCGGATCGTTTGTTAGGTGCATTGCCGGGTATTATTAACTATTGGTATCGCTTCAGTCATGAAGGCGTACGTATTGAGACTGATACCGGTGCAGAGTCTCTAGCAGGCCATTTCTTGCAAACGCTAACAGGCGAGAAGCCCAGCGAATTGCACGAACGAATAATGGATATTTCTCTAATTCTATATGCCGAGCATGAATTTAATGCCTCGACATTTACCGCGCGAGTTTGTGCTTCTACTTTGTCGGACATGCATTCTTGCGTTACCGGTGCCATAGGTTCGCTGCGCGGTCCACTGCACGGTGGCGCCAATGAAGCGGCCATGGAGTTGATCGAGAAGTTCTCTTCTGCTGAAGAAGCTACCGCTGGAATCTTGGGTATGCTGGAGCGCAAAGATAAAATTATGGGCTTTGGTCACGCGATCTATCGTACTTCAGATCCGCGTAATGTCATTATTAAGAAGTGGGCAGAAAAGCTGGCAGCAGAAGTGGGCGATACCGTTTTGTACCCTGTTTCTTGTGCAGTTGAAAAAGTGATGTGGGACGAGAAAGAACTATTTGCTAACGCAGACTTTTTCCATGCCTCCACATACAACTTTATGGGTATTCCCACCAAGTTGTTTACACCAATCTTTGTATGCTCAAGAGTTTCTGGATGGGCAGCTCATGTGATGGAGCAGCGCGAGAATAATCGTATTATTCGTCCTAGCGCAGACTACATTGGGCCAGAACCCAGAGTTTTGGCGCCAATCGGCCAGCGATAACGTTGGCAGAGTCGCGTGTTAAAGCGTTAGCTGCGAGCCAGCAAAGCGGGTGGCTAGCTTATAGGTGCTGTGGTTCCGCGATACGGGTTCGGCAATAAGAGTTCTGCTTTAAGAGGCCTGCTATAAGAGGTTATAGAGTGTTCTATAACCTTTTTTTGCGTGGCGCTTCTAAAGGCTAAGTCAGTAGGTTAGAACGAATCGCCCGGAATTCTTACCCAACCTTCCATTAGCACGCGAGCGCTTCTGCTCATACTTGCCTTGCTCACAGTCCATTCTCGATCGACCAAATCCGCCGCAGCGCCTACTTTTAGCGTGCCTGATGGATGGCCAAATTTAACCGCTTCTAGCTCACCACCGCCTGCAGCAAGGTTAACCAGTGTGCCGGGGATTGCCGCAGCTGCGCCGATTGCAACAGCTGCGGTACCCATCATGGCGTGGTGTAGTTTGCCCATAGACAAGGCGCGGACTTGTAGGTCGATATCAGCAGCAGCAATGTCTTTGCCGCTGGACGATGTATAAGCCTTGGGTTTAGAGACAAAGGCTACTTTTGGCGTATGTTGACGCCCTTGGGCGTCCGACAGGTCACTGATCAACCCCATACGCAATGCGCCATGTGCACGAATGTTCTCAAATAGTGCCAAGGCTTTTTCATCATTGTTAATATCATCTTGAAGTTCGCTGCCGCTATAACCAATTTCTTCAGCGTTCAAAAAGATGGTGGGAATACCCGCGTTGATCATGGTGGCTTTTAAAGAACCCACGCCCGAAACGTCTAGGTCATCAACCAAGTTGCCAGTAGGGAACATGGAGCCGCCGTCATCATCTGCAGGTTCCAGAAAATCCAACTGTACTTCAGCGGCCGGGAATGTGACGCCGTCCAATTCGAAATCTCCGGTTTCGCACACTTCGCCGTTTTGCATTGGCACATGGGCAATAATCGACTTGCTAATGTTTGCTTGCCATATGCGCACAACGGCAACGCCATTTGCGGGCACGCGATTTCGATCCAGTAAATTATTTGCAATGGCAAACGCACCTACCGCAGCGGATAAGTTGCCGCAATTACCACTCCAATCTACGAAAGCTTTATCTATAGCTACTTGACCGAATAGGTAGTCCACATCGTGATCTGCAACTGTACTTTTTGCCAAAATAACTGATTTGCTGGTGCTTGATGTTGCGCCCCCCATGCCATCTGTTTGTTTACCATAAGGGTCAGGGCTGCCTATGACACGCAGGATCAAATTATCTCTCGCAGGCCCGGGAACTTGCGCAGCTTCCGGCAGTTCAGTTAGATTGAAAAAGACACCTTTACTGGTGCCTCCGCGCATATAAGTTGCGGGGATTTTTATTTGCGGTACGTGTGACATTTCACTGAATCCTAAATATCGGCTGTTATTAAGCTGTTGAGTTAGTTGACTCCAAAAAGTCCTGAGCAAAGCGCTGTAATACACCGCCAGCTTCGTAGATAGAAACCTCTTCAGCGGTGTCTAAACGGCAAGTAGTTTCAACTTCGAGTGTCTCGCCCGACGCCCTTGTTATGACAACTTTAAGTGTCGCTCCTGGCGTGGGATCGCCGATAACATCGAATGTTTCGGTCCCGTCAATGGCATAAGTATTACGGTTTTCACCATTCTTGAATTCCAGCGGCAGTACGCCCATACCTACAAGGTTGGTTCTGTGAATGCGCTCAAAGCCTTCAGCTAAAATTGCTTCAACCCCCGCAAGGCGTACGCCTTTTGCGGCCCAGTCTCTCGAGGAGCCTTGGCCGTAGTCAGCGCCAGCGACAATTATCAGTGGTTGTTTTCTTTGCATGTAAACTTCTATAGCTTCCCACATTCTGCTGACTTTGCCTTCAGGTTCAATTCTTGCCAAAGATCCTTGTTTAGGCTCGCCAGCCTCTAAAACCATCTCATTGATAAGTTTGGGATTGGCGAATGTTGCTCGTTGGGCGGTCAGATGGTCGCCGCGGTGGGTTGCGTAGGAGTTAAAGTCTTCCTCGGGCAAACCCATTTTGTCCAAATATTCTCCTGCTGCACTGTCTAACATAATGGCGTTAGAAGGAGAGAGGTGGTCTGTAGTGATATTGTCGCCAAGAACCGCCAATGGGCGCATGCCAGATAAGCTACGCTCACCCGCGAGTGCGCCTTCCCAATAAGGCGGGCGGCGGATATATGTGCTTTCAGGACGCCAGTCATATAGGGGGCTTGTTAGGCTAGTTACGTCTTTTAGCGAGACAAACATTGGGTCGTAAACTTTGCTGAACTGTTCTGGCTTTACGCTTGCATTAACAATTTGATCTATCTCTTCATCGCTCGGCCAGATGTCTTTAAGGGTTATGTTATTGCCGTTGGGATCTGTGCCCAAGATGTCTTTTTCAATATCAAAACGAATGGTCCCGGCGATTGCGTAAGCTACAACAAGAGGAGGGGATGCGAGGAACGCTTGTTTTGCATGGGGATGTATACGTCCGTCAAAGTTGCGGTTGCCGGAAAGTACTGCGGTAGAATACAGATCACGGTCGATAATCTCTTTTTGAATTACTGGGTCCAGTGCGCCGCTCATGCCGTTACATGTGGTGCATGCAAACCCGACAATACCAAAGCCTAGTGCCTCTAACTCTTTCAGTAGGTCGGCATCTTCAAGATACAACTGTACGGCCTTGGATCCTGGCGCTAATGAAGTTTTAACCCATGGTTTTCTTGTTAGTCCAAGGGCGTTTGCATTGCGCGCCAGCAGGGCTGCAGCAATTACGTTGCGAGGATTGCTGGTGTTTGTACAGCTGGTGATTGCTGCAATGATTACTGCGCCGTCAGGCATCTGCCCGTCAATGTTTTCAACTACACCAGAGATTCCCTGCGCGGCAAGGTCTTTTGTAGCTACTCGTCTATGCGGGTTGGATGGACCTGCTATGTTGCGGCCGACGCTAGATAAGTCAAAGGTAAGGGTCCGCTCATACTCAGCCGTAGTGAGGCTGTCCGCCCAAAGTCCTGTGGTTTTTGCGTAGGTTTCCACCAGCTTCACCTGCTCGGAGTCGCGGCCTGTTAGTTTTAAATACTCGATAGTTTGCTTGTCGATATAAAACATGGCGGCGGTTGCGCCAAACTCTGGTGTCATATTTGAAATTGTTGCACGGTCGCCCAAGGTCAACTCGTTAGCGCCTTCGCCAAAAAATTCTAGGTATGAAGAGACTACTTTCTGTTCGCGCAAAAATTCTGTAATGGCTAAGACGATATCTGTTGCAGTGATACCTGGTTGGCGTCTGCCGGTTAGTTCTACACCAATGATATCTGGTAGGCGCATATACGAGGCGCGGCCAAGCATTACGCTTTCTGCTTCTAATCCACCAACACCAATAGCGATAACACCAAGTGCATCGACATGAGGTGTATGGCTGTCTGTACCCACTAACGTGTCAGGAAAGGCGATGCCATCTCTGGCGTGGACTACCGGAGACATTCGCTCCAAGTTGATCTGGTGCATGATGCCGTTGCCAGGTGGGATTACATCGACGTTTTCAAATGCGGTAGCAGTCCAGTTGATAAAATGAAAGCGGTCGTCATTACGCCGATCCTCAATGGATCTGTTTTTTTCGAATGCATCGCTTTCAAATCCTGGGTGTTCAACGGCGAGGGAGTGATCGACTATAAGCTGGGTGGGTACAACCGGGTTGACTTTAGACGGGTCTCCGCCCTTGGCCGCAATGGCATCTCTTAAGCCAGCCAAGTCGACTAATGCAGTTTGTCCGAGTATGTCGTGACAAACTACCCGGGCCGGAAACCAGGGAAAATCTAGATCTTGCTTACGAAAAACAATTTGCTCTAGTGAGGCTGTGAGTAGTTGCGGATCACAACGACGGACTAAATTTTCTGCTAGTACTCGCGAGGTGTAGGGGAGTGTTGCATAAGCGCCAGGTTTAATCGCATTTACTGCGGCCTCGGTATCAAAGTAGTCAAGATTGGTGCCGGCGAGTGACTTTCGGTGTAGTTGATTCATCTAATGGTCCATCAGGATTAGTGGCTGCAGTTTATGTCGCTGCAAAAAAATAGGCTACCGAACACGGTAGCGCGTTGAGTCTTTGCCGCGATCTAATTGAACTCGCGTGTGGCTAGGTTTGCGGCAATACCAATGTAGGTATCTGGGCGCAGATCACGTAGTTCGGCTTGCGCGGCTTCTGGGAGTTTTAGCTCTTCGAGTATTTCTAAAAATAAGCCAGCGTTGAGTCTGCGCCCGCGCGTGACAGCTTTGAGTTGCTCGTAAGGTTCAGCCATGCCGTATTTGCGCATTACGGTTTGTACCGGTTCGGCCAACACTTCCCAGCTATCGTCTAAGTCAGCGGCTATTGCTTCTGGGTTAACGTCTAGTCTTGAGAGCCCTTTGAGGGTGGCTTGGTACGCGATGCCACAATGCGCAAAGGCTGCGCCTATATTGCGCAAGACAGTGGAGTCGGATAAATCCCTCTGCCAGCGCGAAACGGGTAGTTTGCTAGCCATATGGTCGAGTAATGCATTTGCGAGGCCAATATTGCCTTCAGAGTTCTCAAAGTCGATTGGGTTGATCTTGTGCGGCATTGTGGACGAACCGGTTTCGCCCTCCACTTTGCGTTGCTTGAAATAGTCTATAGAGATGTAGCTCCAAATGTCTCGATCAAAATCTAGAACAATTTGATTGAAGCGCATAATGCAGTGGAATACCTCTGCTAAGTAGTCGTGGGGTTCAATTTGCGTAGTCCATGGGTTATTTACCAACCCAAGGCGCTGAATGAACTGAGCAGATAGCTCATCCCACGGCAAGCTTGGGTAGGCACTAAGGTGGGCGTTGAAATTACCCACAGCGCCGTTAAATTTGCCAAGGATTTCAACGGCGGCTAGCTGGCTGCGCTGTCGGTAAAGACGTGCTGCGACATTTTTCATTTCCTTGCCTAAGGTTGTAGGCGAAGCTGTTTGTCCGTGAGTTCTCGATAGCATGGGCAATTGTGCGTGTTGCTTTGCTAGATCATCTATAACCTTGATCAGCTGATCCATGTGTTGCAGTAATACCTCTTCAACACCCGCCTTCACCATCAGTCCGTAGGCTGTATTGTTGATGTCTTCGGAAGTGCAGCCAAAGTGTACCCATTCATTGATTGCTTGCAGGTTAGGGCGCAGGGCAAATTGCTCTTTTAAGTAATACTCTACGGCTTTTACGTCATGGTTGGTCCTGGCCTCGATTGCTTTGATACGGGCGGCACCAGTTGCATCGAATTCCGACGCAATGGAAGCTACAAAGGCACGGTCTTCGGCATTTAGGTTAGGTATTTCAGGAATTTCCTCGCAGTCACTGAGAAATAAAACCCACTGGCATTCAACCTCGGTACGGTACTTTATTAGGCCAAATTCGCTTGTTATGTGGGCAAGATTTTCAACCTTGCTGCGGTAGCGCCCGTCGATGGCAGTAATGGCGAAGATTGAATCAAGTTGGGTCATAGGTTTTAACTCGTTAAAGAAATTGCTGTTCGAATGTTTTTTCGGCACTAAAGGCTCATTGTTATAGTTTGTCTGGGCGTTCTATCACCGCGCCGCCAATCATCTGTTCGCCGTCGTAGAAGGCCACATATTGCCCCGGGGTAATAGATCTTTGGGTTTGCTCAAATTTGACCAACAGTTGTCCGTTCGCAGCATGGCTTACAAAACACACTTGATCGGGTTGTCTATAGCGAATTCTAGCCTGACATTTGCGTGGCAGGTTGGGTGCTACTAGCCAGTTAGCGTCGGTAGCGTGAAGCCAACTGCCGTTTAAGTCGTTTTCGTCTTGACTGATGACCAAGGTATTTGTCTGTGGTTTTTTCGCGCAGACATACCATGGGCTTTCTTTACGCCCAGCTAAACCACCAATGTTTATGCCTTGGCGTTGACCCAATGTGTAGTAGTGTAGCCCCCGATGTTCTCCGATAAAGCGGCCTTGTCGATCTGTGATTGGGCCTGGAACGTCATTGATATAAGTGGCTAAGAAATCTGCGAACCTGCGCTCACCAATAAAGCATATGCCTGTACTGTCTTTCTTCTTGTCGTTTGCCAGGCCAAGGTCAGATGCAATCTCTCTGACCTTAGTCTTCTTCAGGTCACCTAGCGGAAAGAGGCATTTTTCAAGTTGTTTTTCTGGTACTGCTTGGAGGAAATAGGTTTGATCCTTTTTCTCGTCCAGTCCCTTCAAAATTTTGAACGGCTGCTGAGTATCTAATCCACCAGTACGGCGAACATAATGTCCGGTGGCAATATAGTGGGCGCCTAAACTGGAGGCGTAGTCGACAAATTGTTGAAACTTGATTTCTCGGTTACACAGAATGTCGGGGTTGGGTGTTCGCCATCGTTTGTATTCACTCAAAAAGTGCTCAAAAACGTTGTCCCAATATTCTGCTGAGAAGTTAGCGGTATGTAGTGTTAAGCCGAGTTTATCGCAGACTGCCTGAGCATCCTCAAGGTCAGCGATCGCTGTGCAGTATTCGCTGCCATCGTCTTCTTCCCAGTTTTTCATGAACAAGCCTTCTACTTCATAACCTTGTTGCATGAGTAGGTGAGCGGCAACAGAGGAGTCCACCCCACCAGACATCCCGAGTATGACTCGAGTAGCAGGTTTTGTAGTTTGTTCTGCTTTTAGATCTTGGGACATTTGCCGTGCTAAGTGATGACTTTCAAGGTGGGGCATATTACCTCAGGCAGGCTGTAGGGTCAGTTTTTCTCTGCGGCTATTTACGAGGTTTGCCGTTTCCAGGTGCTATTAGACACTCGGAGAGGTTAATTTTTTGCTTTAGCGCCTGACCTAGGCTTGCCTAGGCTGCATAATGCAATTTCAACAGAGGTAATCGTCATGTCCCTAAGTCACATCAATTCAGCCGGTGAAGCCAATATGGTGGATGTTGGTGATAAACAAATCACTCAGCGTGTGGCGCGAGCAAGCGGCATTTTGACTATGTCAGCTTCCACCTTAACCGCTATTCGTGACAACCAGCTGCAGAAAGGTGAAGTGCTTGCGGTGGCAAGAGTCGCCGGTATTCAAGGCGCTAAGCGCTGTTCGGACTTGATTCCCTTATGTCATCCACTGGCGCTATCCAAGGTCACGGTAGAGTTTATGGAATTGAGTGATACCCAACTGGAAATTGTTGCTGAATGTAAGGTTAGTGGCAAAACAGGTGTTGAAATGGAGGCTTTGACGGCGGTGAGCGTTGCGTCTTTGACCGTCTACGACATGTGTAAGGCCGTTGATAAAGCTATGGTAATCGGTTCTATTTGTTTGTTAGAAAAGCAGGGTGGTAAGAGTGGTCATTGGCTTCGACCAACGCCTGCTAGCGAGGCGCAATAGATGAGCCAGACGATAGAGGTGAAATTTTTTGCATCGTTACGCGAGCAAGTGGGTGTAGCGCAGCTACAAATCGGCGTTACCAGCCTAGATGCCCTGAGGGATGCGCTCCAAGAGCAGTTATCCGAGGATAAATTTGAGCATTTACTCGCTCCGAACATTCGCCTGGCGATCAATCAAGAACTTGTGGAGGGGAATTGGCGTGAGTCTTCTCTAGCCTTGGCAAATGGCGATGAAGTAGCCTTCTTACCTCCGGTAACAGGGGGCTAACTTGGGGCAATTGATACACATTCAGCAGCAAGACTTTAGTGTTGATGATGCTTATAAGGCGATGCGCGATGCCTATGGTAGTGAGGTAGGTGGTATTGCAAGCTTCGTTGGCTTAGTCAGAGACCGCAATGCAAAAGCTGGAGACGGAGGCAAGGTACAAACGTTGACTCTAGAGCATTATCCGGGGATGACTGAAAAAAGTATTGAGAAGATTCTAGGTCACGCGGAAGAGCGCTGGCCCCTGCTTGGATGTCATGTGATTCATCGTGTGGGAACCATGGCGCCAAGCGAGCAAATTGTGCTGGTAATGGTGGCATCAGCTCACAGAGATGCGGCTTTTGCCGGTGCTCAGTACATTATGGACTGCCTTAAAACTGAGGCAGTTTTTTGGAAAAACGAGCAGTCAGACCTAGGTCAGGGTTGGGTCGAGTCAACATCCGAAGACCAAGCTCGTGCAAAGCTGTGGGACTAACTTCGTGCTATCTGTATTGGGCGATTTTTCCCCAGGCGGCTCATTGTTGAAGTAGTTCAAAATGTCTTCCCAGTTGCACATATCCCTTGTGAGGGCTATATTGCGCTGTTACCGCGAGAGGGCTTGGCGGGAAAGATTTCGAGTACAAAAACACTTAAAATGTGTACCAGTCTTTCAGCTTAAGACCGCCTCATATAACTTTGCTACCAAGTGTCCAAATCGGACTGTTGTCGGTGCAAGGTTTTTTCAGTTCGAATCGAATTCAGTCAATTTGCGACGAATATTGATCGAAGTAAAAATGTAGATGGAAAAAAGATCGAAAAAAGATCGAATGCAGGGCTTATATAGCTCTGTATCAATAAGTCTCGCCGAAATTTAGTCTTTTTGACATGAGCGTGGGGGAGACTATAAGAAATAGGATTAGAGGTAGTTGATGAGCAACGAACAAAAGATAATTTATACAGAAACAGACGAGGCGCCCAGGTTAGCTACTTACTCACTGCTACCAATCATTAAGGCGTTTTCCGATGCTGCGGGTATTCAGGTAGAAACACGCGATATCTCTCTAGCAGGCAGAATTATTGCGACTTTCCCTGAAAAGTTAACCTCAGAGCAAAGAATCTCGGACGACTTAGCTGAATTGGGATTACTGACAGGCGACCCCGCAGCAAACATTATCAAGTTACCCAATATTAGCGCATCAAATCCGCAAATCCACGAAGCGGTAAAAGAGCTACAAGATAAAGGCTACAACTTACCCGATTACCCCGAAGAGCCAGCTAACGATGCGGAGCGTGAAATTCAGGCACGTTACGATTCCGTGAAAGGCAGTGCGGTAAACCCTGTCCTTCGCGAAGGCAATTCAGATCGTCGCGCAGCCCCAGCCGTAAAAGATTACGCAAAAAAACACCCGCACTCTATGGGTGCTTGGACTACCGCTTCAAAATCTCACGTGGCGCATATGAGCGAGGGAGATTTCTTTGCCAGCGAAGTGTCCGCGAGCATGACCCAAGACGATTCCCTGAGTATCGAATTTGTATCCACAGCTGGTGAAACTACGCAGTTGGCAAATGCTGTAGCGGTTAGCCAAGGCGAAATAGTAGACGCAGCGTTTATGAGCAAGAAGGCGCTCTGCGAATTCTATGAGCAGCAGATTGCAGCGACACAAGATGGTGTTTTGTTTTCGCTTCATTTGAAAGCGACCATGATGAAAGTGTCGGATCCGATCATTTTTGGTCACGCTGTGAAAGCTTACTATAAAGATGCTTTTGTGAAGCATGGTGAGCTGTTTGAGCAACTTGGTGTAGATGCTAATAATGGCATCGGTGATGCCTACGAAAAGATCAAGTCGCTACCTGCTGACCAGCAGGCTGCAGTCAAAGCTGACCTCGATGCGTGTTTCGAAGCAGGGCCGGATATGGCTATGGTTGATTCTGATAGAGGCATATCCAACCTTCACGTGCCAAGCGATATTATTGTTGATGCTTCAATGCCTGCGGCTATACGTGAGTCTGGCAAAATGTGGGCGCCGGACGGCGATCTGTGCGACATGAAAGCTGTCATTCCAGATCGCTGCTATGCAACTGTATATGCTGAAACCATAGAAAACTGCAGAGTTAACGGTGCTTTTGATCCCACTACAATGGGATCAACCGCCAATGTTGGTTTGATGGCGCAAAAGGCCGAAGAATATGGTTCGCACAACACAACTTTTGAAGCTCCAGGGAACGGGGAAATGCGCGTACTCACCAGTGCTGGTGAATTGCTGCATAGTCATAATGTGGAAGAGGGCGATATTTGGCGCCTATGCCGTGTGAAAGATGCGCCAGTGCAGGACTGGATCAAATTGGCAGTTAATCGCGGTAAAGCTACAGGTGCCCAAGTGATTTTTTGGCTCGATGAAAACCGCGCTCATGATCAACAGTTGATTGCCAAGATTGATCAGTATTTACCTCAGCACGACACAAACGAGTTAGAGATCAAGATTTTGGCACCGGCTGCAGCAACTAGGCACACCCTAGAAGTGATGCGCCAGGGCAATGATACTATTTCTGTGACCGGTAACGTTCTGCGAGATTATTTGACAGACCTCTTTCCAATCTTGGAGTTAGGTACTAGTGCAAAAATGTTATCTATTGTTCCATTGATTGAAGGCGGCGGCCTTTTTGAAACTGGCGCCGGTGGTTCTGCACCGAAGCACGTTCAACAGTTTGAAAAGGAGGGTCATTTGCGCTGGGATAGCCTTGGCGAATTTTTAGCTTTGGGCGCATCTTTTGAACATCTTGCGGCTACCTTTAACAACAGCGCAGCCGAGTTACTTGGAGATACGCTAAACGAAGCCATTGGCGAATTCCTCGAAAGTAATAAGTCTCCTTCACGCAAAGTTAATGAGTTAGATAATCGTGGCAGCCATTTTTATCTAGCAAAGTACTGGGCTGAAGCGATGAGCCGGCAAACTGTAGACAGCGCGCTTGCTGAACGTTTTGCAGTGCTCGCAAATACATTGGGTGAAAACGAAGTAGCAATAAATGACCAGTTACTTGCAGCCCAAGGAGAGCCCGTTGATGTTGGCGGTTACTATTCGCCAGATCCTGAAAAAGTAGACAGCGCTATGCGCCCGTCAGCAATACTTAACTCTGCCATAGCTGCGCTATAACCCAGCGGCAAGGATATGAATGGATTTAGTCTTAGTCCTAGGCTTAGTCTTAGGACGAGGGATACCCGGCAGCTACTAAATCCGCCAAGATTTAAAAATACCTGACCAGTTTAAAAGTACATAAGCCAGAAGTCTGGCTTATGTACTATGGCGATACTTTTCTAAAAGTTAGGTGTAACAAGCTGGGTTGCAACCCTGGCCAATTCTCCGTTTAAGCAGAATCTCCAGATTCCTCAGCTGACTCTGCTACATCATTGCTTGCTCCCGAATCTTCAGTCGGTGCTGGGTTAGTGCTGACGATATTGATCGCATGCAAACCCTTATCACCTTCCTCTATCTCGAATTCAACCGGCTCTCCGGCACGTAAAGACTTGTAGCCTTCCATCGCAATTGCAGAATAGTGAGCAAAAAGATCTGTTTTCCCGTCATCGGGCAAAATAAATCCATACCCCTTAGCGTTGTTAAACCATTTTACAGTTCCACTAGCCATAATTTCCTCCACTCCGAGGCCGACTTTCCGTAAAAAACTATCCAGAGTCAAGGTATGAGAGGGGTGGAAAATTACCCCTATGCCCCCACATAAAAAGGAGTGGTGTTTAGATGTCGGCTTGCTAATGTCACAAAACAACGACAGCGCTTGATTCAAGCTATGATTATTGTTGTTGCAGCAAGCTGTATGTACGCAATCTGCGTGCAAAAAAAGAGCAATTGATTGCCTTACATTTGTAAAAATAAGGCATGATTAAAGAAATTTTGAAGTACTTTGTTGCATGGTAACGAGTGCTAGTGAATGAGTGAACGAGTGAATGATTGAAGACAGCGAAATAGAGTTAGCCCAACACAACCTTTGGCTTGCAAGCGCTGATGATGATGAAGGTGGCACTGCAGGGGACCCAGATATTGGCTTAGCCACTGCAGAGGCAAAGCCTGAGTTGAAGCGTCCACCTATGTATAAGGTGTTGTTGCTCAACGACGATTACACTCCCATGGAGTTTGTTGTACATATTCTCGAGAATTTTTTCGCGATGAGTAGGGAGAAGGCAACACAAATTATGTTGGTAGTGCATAGTGAAGGTAAGGCGGTGGTAGGAATTTTTCCGCGAGATATTGCGGAAACTAAATCTGAGCAGGTGAATCTTTACGCCCAAGAGAATAACCACCCCTTGATGTCTAGTATTGAGATGACGGATTAACTGAACCAAAAGTAGTGAATAGAAATGTTAAGTAAAGAATTAGAACAGTCACTGAATGCTGTAGCACAGCAAGCAAGCGTGAAGCGACATGAGTTTGTCACCGTAGAGCATCTTCTCTTGGCGTTAACTCAAAATGACGGCGCTATTGAAGTGCTGCGTAATGTAGGTGCTGATGTAGATGTTTTAAAGCGCGAGCTTGAGACTTATATAGAAGATACAACACCAGTACTGTTTGGTGAAGATGATGAGCGTGGCCCCCAGACTACTCTGGGCTTCCAACGTGTAGTCTCTCGAGCGCTTTTCCATGTGCAGTCATCGGGTCGCAAAGAAGTAACAGGTGCAAATGTCCTAGTTGCCATCTACAGCGAGCAAGAAAGCCAAGCTGTCTATATGCTCAAATCCCAAGGCATCACTCGCATTGATGTTGTCAACTATATATCTCATGGCATAAGTAAGGTGCCCCAGGAAGAAGACGATGAATTAGCTGCAGGTACGCAATCTGCTGCGGGTGAGGATGGGGAAGAAAAGCCCTCCGCACTGTCTTTATATGCCACCAACCTAAATGAAGAAGCGAAAGCCGGTCGGGTTGATCCGCTAATAGGCCGCGACGAAGAGCTCGAGCGAACTGTGCAAATTCTTTGCCGCAGAAGGAAAAACAACCCGTTGTTGGTTGGTGAATCTGGCGTAGGTAAAACTGCTATAGCGGAAGGTCTCGCAAAGCGGATAGTCGATGGCAAAGTGCCAGAGGTGGTTAGCGAAAGTGTTATTTATTCTCTAGATTTGGGCGCATTAGTCGCAGGAACTAAATATAGGGGTGATTTTGAGAAACGCTTTAAGGCGGTCTTAGCTGAACTTAAGAGCGCGGAACATTCAATTCTCTTTATTGATGAAATTCATACCATTATCGGCGCCGGTGCAGCTTCGGGTGGCGTAATGGATGCATCCAATCTGCTTAAACCGTTACTAACATCGGGGCAGATGCGTTGCATGGGCTCCACAACATATCAGGAGTACCGCGGTATTTTCGATAAAGATCGTGCGTTGTCGCGCAGATTCCAAAAGATCGATGTACCTGAGCCAGATGTGGACGATACCTATAAGATTCTTAAGGGGCTTAAGTCTCGATTTGAGGACCATTACAAAATTCGCTACACAGATAAAGCTCTGCGAACCGCGTCGGAGTTAGCGGCTAAGTACATCAATGACCGTTTTATGCCTGATAAAGCGATTGATGTGGTTGATGAAGCGGGCGCCGCACAGCAATTGCTTTCACCAAGCCGCAGAAAAAAGAGTATTGGTGCATCAGATGTTGAGCAGGTGGTGGCAAAGATTGCGCGCATACCATCTTCTCAAGTGACGTCTTCAGATAAAGCTTCACTCAAAGATTTAGATGGCAACCTGAAAATGGCTGTATTTGGTCAGGACGAGGCTATTGAACAGCTGGCAACCGCGATCAAGTTATCTAGAGCTGGTCTGAAGAGCGGCGATAAACCTATTGGTTCTTTCCTATTCGCAGGGCCAACGGGTGTTGGTAAGACCGAAGTTTCCAAGCAACTGGCGCATGCCATGGGCGTTGAGCTGTTGCGCTATGACATGTCTGAATATATGGAACGTCATACCGTTTCTCGGTTGATTGGCGCACCGCCAGGGTATGTTGGCTTTGATCAAGGAGGGTTGTTGACTGAAGCGGTGACCAAGCATCCCCATTGCGTAGTTTTGCTGGATGAAATTGAAAAAGCCCACCCCGAAGTTTTCAATTTGCTTTTACAAGTGATGGACCACGGTACGCTGACCGATAATAACGGGCGTAAGGCAGATTTTCGCAACGTTGTTTTGATTATGACAACCAATGCCGGTGCGCAAGAAATGAATCGCGCATCGATAGGATTTTCCGAGCAGGACAATTCCACGGATGGAATGGAAGTAATACGACGTATGTTTACGCCAGAATTCCGCAACCGTTTGGATGCAATTGTTCAATTTAGTCCTCTGAATATTCAAGTTGTGAAGACTGTTGTGGATAAATTCTTGACCGAATTGCAGGCGCAGCTTGATGAGAAGCGTGTGACGCTTGAGGTTGATGAAGATGCCCGAGATTGGCTAGCCCGAGAGGGTTACGACGAAAAGATGGGCGCTAGGCCCATGCAACGTCTGATCCAAGAAAAGATTAAGCGTCAACTTGCAGAAGATCTGCTCTTTGGCGATCTCACCCAAGGCGGTGTGGTTACCGTTGGCGTTGAAGATGGGGAATTATCTGTGAAGGTACTGTCCGCGGCTGAGGCCTAAGTGACTTGCGGGCTTAGCTCACTGGGGCTAAGCCAAATCGCTACATACGGAAAGTAATGCGACCTTTGCTCAGGTCGTAGGGTGTTAATTCTACTTTTACCTTATCGCCGGTGAGAATTCTGATGTAGTTTTTTCTCATTTTGCCGGAAATGTGAGCCGTAACCATGTGGCCGTTTTCTAGTTCCACTCTGAACATAGTATTTGGCAGTGTGTCGACTACCGTACCGTCCATTTCAATTTGTTCTTCTTTAGCCATGCGGCCCTTTTGTATCAATACTGGGGCGCGCATTGTGCCGCAACCACGCCGCAATTAGAAGCGGCTAATTTCTTGTTGGGGGCGGCAATGACTTACGGGTTATCCTAAGCCTACCCAGCGATCGTTAATGAATAGCTCAGTAGGGCGGTAGTTGGTTTTATAGCTCATCTTGTCCGAGTCTTTTATCCAGTAACCTAGATAAAGAAAGTCTAGCTCTCTGGCCTGACACAGCTCTAGTTGTTTGAGCACGCTCAATACCCCAAGGCTACGGCGAGTCTCGGATGGTTCGAAGAACGTATAGATTGCAGAAAGTCCATGCGCCAGTTGATCTGTTACTGCAACACTGAGCAAACGTTCACCGGCATAGATAGAAACAAAGATACTCGCAGACCACTGGCTAAGCAGAAATGACTTAAATTGATCTTCTGTCGCCGGGAACATATCGCCATCGGCGTGTCTTTGGTTAATGTAACGCTCGTACAAGTGGTAGTGGCGCTTGGTGAATTTGGCTTCTTCAACTTCTACTCTCAGATCACTGCTGCGCTTGAGTATGCGGCGTTGACTGCGGCTAGGTGTGAAGCTTTTTGCTGGCACTCTTGTTGGTACGCAGGCGGAGCAAGATCCGCAATGCGGGCGATATAGATGGCCACCGCTGCGGCGAAAGCCGTTGTCGGAAAGAGTTTGATATAGATCGCTTGAAATAATTCGTCGAGGGTCGGCGAACAGTGTTTGCGCATCTGCTCGATCTAAATAAGAACAAGGGTGTGGTGGCGTCAGGAAAAAATCCACGTCCCCTTTGTCGCCATCCTCTTGAGAGCTCATAGCGAAGCTGTCGCTTCTTGCCAGCTACCCAAGCGAGTTTCGCTCAGGTTGTTTTGCTCAAGTAAGGCGAGAAATTTTTTACGCGACATGGGTACAACGCCAAGAGTTTCTAAGTGCGGGTTCATCATTTGACAATCAATTAGCGCAAAATTCCAGTCGTCTAATAGCTCATGTAATTTGAAAAAGGCTACTTTGGATGCATCATTTGCTTGTGCAAACATAGATTCACCAAAGAACATTTTACCGAGAGAAAGTCCGTAAAGCCCCCCAACTAAAACCTTCTCTTGCCAGACCTCAATACTATGGGCCAAACCCGCTGCATGTAGTTCAGAATAAGCGTCGATCATTGCAGAAGTTATCCATGTACCGACATTATCCACTCGTGTAGCGGCGCATGCGGCTATTACTGAGTCAAATGCTTGATCAACGGTTAGCTGGAATTTGCCGCTACGCAGCGTTTTCTTCAAGCTGCGGCTGACACTCATGTTTCCTGGCTTTATGACGCCCCGCTCACTAGGACACCACCAATAAATAGGTCCCGAATCGTCTTCGAACCAAGGAAAAATGCCCCGGCAATAGGCCTCGACCAACCATTGAGCTGTGAGTTTCCCCCCCGCGGCTAATAATCCGTCGGGGTCATCCAGGGCATCCTCGCCGGGTGGAAACCAGATCGGCGATGGTGGTAGGAAGGGTAACTCCTGCAATTTGTAGGCTAACCTGTTTGTAGGAGCTCTAGGAAAGGCTGAGCTTTGCTATGATTTTCGATAACTTGGGCTAGGGTTCTGCCTTCTTTGTCTACGGCGTTGACTGCACCGCCAGCGGCGCGATAAACGGTCAGGAAACGGCCAAAATCTTCTGGCCGCATGCTTCTATAGGCATGTAATAGCTTGCTGTAATCAGCGGGTTCATCGCCCAGCGGACCCTTATCGAGAAAACTCATAACGCGGTCGTCGTCCCAGACTTCGTCGGTGACTTTGGCTTTATCTACTCGCATTTTGTTAACCCTAATGTATTGAAGCATTATTGTACGGTGAGCAGCGAAGAAGGTCTTGTTTTTTACTTATCTAGTGCGCATTTGACTGCTGTTCTTGGTTTCACTGGACCGAAATTGCTCAATTGGTTGACTCATTTAGCTGTACGAGTCGTATAAAACATAGCGGGTAACAGTTGCATTCCTTCCGCTTAGCTACTTGTTCAAAGAGAGGCTGGGTCGCTGAATATTGAACATACCCGTCGATGAACGCACCGACGGCCCGATAGGGGCGTTTGTACCCACATCAGCTTCTGCGTACACTTGCTGCAGATTCAACGGAGTCAGTCTTTGCCAACCTCAACGCCCAATCGTACTATCCCTTTTCGCGAGATGATCTTGGTACTAATTGGTACTTCAGCATTATTTTTGCTGCTGGCCATTGTTTCTTATTCTCCAGATGATCCGTCTTTTAACTACACTGGGAACAATCAAGAGATAAGTAACCTTGTCGGCGCAAGCGGTGCTTTTTTTGCCGATATTGTGTTGTTCTTGTTTGGTTGGATGGCATACCTTTTGCCGTTGGCGCTGACCTATGTTGCCCTACACCTTTTGCTCAGCGGTCGCGCAGCCAGTCCGCCATTGCTGGTAGTGGTTCGAGTTATCGGCTGGGTTGGCCTGATGTTATGCGCGTGTATTTTGTTGGATGTACATGCTCCCCAAGCAACGCTATTACCTTCTGGCGCAGGTGGGGTTTTCGGACTGCACCTTGCTGAACAAGGCGAGGGCGCCTTTGGCTGGGTGGGTATGACTGTACTGTGTATTGCAGGTGTAATTATTGGCTTGCAGGCAGCTATTGGATTCTCCTGGCTTGACGTCGCGGAATTTATTGGCAGAACGCTGGCAAAACTAGCCAGCTTATCGAGAGATTTCTACGATGCTCAGCAAGATCGTTATCAAGCTCGGCGCGCTGCTGCTAAAACGATCAAACAAGAAGCTGACGAAACCAAGGCGCTTATTAAACAGCGCAAGGTATCGCTGGATAATGATCAGCGAGAGAGTGCCAAGGATCCAATCTCATCTTCGCTAAAAATTCTAGCTTCCGCGAAGAAGGAAAAGCCACCGTCTAAGCTACAGCAGAAGCGTTTGTTTGACTCTAATAGCACTTCTGAATTGCCAGACGTTGACCTGCTTGATGAAAAACGCGAAGACACAAAGCTTGGTTTTTCTCCAGACGCTTTAGAGGCTATGTCTAAACAGTTGGAGTTAAAGCTCGCGGACTTTGGCGTTCAAGCCTCTGTAGTGTCGGTTTTGCCAGGTCCAGTAGTCACACGTTTTGAAGTCCAGCCTGCCGCTGGCGTAAAGGTGCAAAAAATAAGTGCTTTAGCAAAAGATTTGGCGCGTTCCATGGCTGTAATCAGCGTGCGTATTGTGGAAGTTATTCCAGGTAAATCGGTAGTGGGTATAGAGATACCCAATGAACACCGTGAAATGGTTCAACTTAAAGAGGTAATCCATTCATCAGTTTTTCAGGATGCGGCCTCTACTCTGACCCTGGCACTGGGCAAAGACATCTCTGGCGCTACCATTGTTGCAGATATCGCGAAAATGCCGCACTTGTTGGTGGCGGGTACCACCGGATCTGGTAAGTCCGTTGGCGTTAACGCCATGTTGCTGAGTATTCTGATGAAGGCTACGCCTGAGCAAGTTCGGCTTATTATGGTAGATCCAAAAATGTTGGAGCTATCAATTTACGAAGGCATTCCACATTTGCTCACGCCAGTGGTTACGGACATGAAAGAGGCGGCTCATGCTTTGAACTGGTGTGTTGCTGAAATGGAGCGCAGGTACAAGTTGATGGCGGCGCAAGGCGTACGTAATTTGGCTGGCTTTAATCGTCAGGTCAATGAAGCCACTGCACGGGGAGAGCCGATCAAAGATCCGCTGTGGAAGTTGGAAGATGAGGAAGCACCTGACCTAATTCCATTACCAACAATTGTTGTGGTGATCGACGAGTTTGCCGACATGATGATGGTTGTGGGCAAAAAGGTTGAGCAGTTGATTGCGAGGATTGCACAAAAAGCTCGTGCTGCAGGAATTCACCTAATTCTTGCCACCCAGCGCCCGTCGGTAGATGTAATCACGGGACTGATCAAAGCAAATATTCCGTCTCGGATTGGTTTTCAGGTTTCATCACGAATCGACTCGCGAACTATTTTGGATCAAGGCGGCGCTGAACAACTTTTAGGTCATGGCGATATGCTCTATTTGCCGCCGGGTACGGCGCTGCCGCAACGGGTGCATGGTGCTTTCGTTTCCGATGAAGAAGTGCACCGTGTTGTTGAGGATTGGAAACGCCGAGGCGCACCTGACTACCTCGAAGAAATTACCATGGGTCAAACAGGCGAAGATGCCTTTGTGAAAATTGACGACGATGGCGATACAGAACAAGAAGATAACCTTTATGACGAGGCCGTGCAGTTTGTACTGGAATCGCGTCGGGCCTCAATTTCTTCTGTGCAACGAAAATTACGTATCGGTTACAACCGTGCAGCACGGCTCATAGAAGCCATGGAAGCAGCGGGCGTGGTCTCAGCAATGGGTACAAATGGTAGTCGTGAAATACTCGTACCTAATAGGGATTAGCCTTCTGGGAAGCTTGGTGCTGGTTTCACCAGTTTGGGCGGCTAGGGATCAGAGTTTTCCGTCTGAGGATGCTGCCATCGTTCAAGTACTAGGCGTTCAGGAGCGTTCTGGTGAAGCCGCTGAAACACTTTTGGAACTGCTGCTTAGTCTCGATAACACACAGGCTAACTTTGTACAGACGTTATTGGATTTTCGCGGTCAGATACTCGACCAGTCGAGTGGTTCATTGTCTTTGTCTAAGCCAAATTTGCGTTGGCAAATTGCGTCGCCCTTCATACAAGTGATTTTGGTTACCCAGGACCAGTTGCGTATTTATGACCCGGATTTAGAACAGGTGATAGAAAAAAATATGGCTGGCTCTGATGAGGCGCTGCCTTTGCAATTGTTGCTAGATCCCAAGCAATTGCTCGTAGGGGATTATATTATCAGTCACCTTGAGTCGGATGAGTCTCAGCAATTCTTACTCCAGCCAGTCAAAAACCAATCCTTGTTTTTGTCTGTGCGTTTGGCTTTTACGAATAAGCAGCTAAGTCAGCTTGAAATCACAGATCATGTGGGTCAGCGTACTCGCATAACTTTTGCCAATGTTCGTAGTGCTGTAGAAATGCCCTTTAGCACTTTTGAACTGGATCTTCCTGCGGGCACGGATGTTGTTCGAGGCAGATAAAGAGATGTCACTTATTGATAACTCAAACCCCATTGACCCTCGACCACTAGCCGACAGGTTACGGCCTGAGTCTTTAGCAGACTATATTGGTCAGCAGCATTTGATGGCGGCAGATAAACCTTTAGGTGGACTTGCCAGCAAAGGTCAAATTCATTCGATGATTTTGTGGGGGCCACCCGGGACAGGTAAGACGACGCTGGCAAAAATACTTGCAACCTCAGCAGGCTGTCAGTGGATTAGTATTTCCGCGGTACTTTCAGGTGTTAAGGATATTCGTCTAGCGGTCGAGCAAGCCGAATACTACCTAACCCAGGGCGAGAAAACTGTGCTCTTTGTGGATGAGGTCCACCGTTTCAATAAGTCCCAACAAGACGCATTTTTACCCCATGTCGAAAAAGGTACTGTTACGTTTATTGGAGCAACAACCGAGAACCCCTCCTTTGAAGTCAATGCGGCATTGTTGTCCCGGGCGAGGGTATACGTCTTGCGCGGCCTTTTGCACGACGACTTGGTTCAAGTGGTACAGCGCGGTGCCCAAGCTTTGGGCGTTGAGGTGAGCGCCGAAGCCGAGAGGTTGTTGATAGATTGTGTAGACGGTGATGCACGACGTTGCCTGAATATTCTTGAAATAGCCTGTCAGCTTAATGACGGTATGGTCACTGAAGAAACCATAGTCGCAGCTTCGGGGGAGCGGATCAGGCGCTTTGATAAGGGTGGCGATCTGTTTTACGAGCAAATTTCTGCTTTGCACAAATCTATTCGCGGCAGCTCTCCAGATGCGGCTATTTATTGGTTTTGTCGTATGTTAGATGGCGGTGCAGACCCCCGGTACATTGGCCGTAGATTGATTCGCTTAGCCAGCGAAGATGTTGGTAACGCAGATCCTAGAGCTCTGGAACTGACCTTAGCTGCAGTGAGTAGTTATGAGCGCCTAGGGAAACCAGAAGGGGAGTTGGCTTTAGCTCAAGCAGTACTTTATTTGGCTAGCGTACCCAAGAGCGATGCCGCTTATAAAGCTTTTGCTGCCGCGAAAGCCTTCGTTGCACAATCACCTACGCTAGATGTACCAATGCATTTACGCAATGCGGCAACGGGCATGATGAAGAACATGGGCTATGGTGAGGGTTATCGGCATGCACATAGCGAAACCTCTGCTAGCGGTGCCTACGCCGCTGGTGAGGACTATTTTCCTGAAGCCATGCAGCCGCAACAGTTCTATTTCCCTCAATCCTCTGGTTTAGAAGATAAAATTAGAAGCCGCCTTGAAAGACTGCGCAAGTTAGATAATCAAGCGCCAGAAAAACGTCGGGACGAAACATAGATGAGTTTTCTCTACGTTGCTTGTGGTGGCGCATTAGGCGCATGTCTGCGCTACGCTATTGCACTGTTAGTCGGTTCAGGTTCGTTACCTTGGGCAACTTTAGTGACCAACATCAGCGGGTCTTTTGCCATTGGCGTGGTTTGGGGGCTTTGCGCCGAGCAGGAATGGTTCAATGCTTGGGGAAGATTGTTTTTAGTCGTAGGCTTATTGGGTGGTTTTACGACCTTTTCGGCATTTTCTCTAGAGGCGATAAAATTCTTAGAGGATGGTCGGCTACTCCCTTTGGTCACCTATTTAGTGAGTACTATTACAGGGTGTCTGCTGGCGGTGTGGCTCGGCCTGCGTATGAGTCAGTAAATTTCTTTGTATCCTTAGGAGCAATCCACCTCTGGGGCAGTTAAACTGCGCCGCTTATTACTGATGCCTTTGCGCCAGATTTAGAAAAGTAGACGGAAAACTAAATGTTAGATATTAAAACTCTCAGAGCTGACCCTGAGCAGATTGCCCAAGCCCTAGCCGTTAAGGGCTATGTCATGGATATACAGCAATTTGTCCAGTTGGAAGAGCAGCGTAAGCGCTTGCAGAGTGAAACCGAAAAGCTACAGAACGAACGCAATGTGAAGTCTAAATCCATTGGTCAGGCGAAAGCTAACGGCGAAGATATACAGCCGCTACTGGCGTTAGTAGGAGACTTAGGCGAGCGCCTTGACGCTGCCAAAGCGGAATTTGCTACGGTTCAAGAAGAGCAGCAGGGGCTGTTGATGAGTATTCCAAACTTGCCGCACAGTTCTGTGCCGGCGGGTAGAGATGAAAACGACAACGTTGAGTTACATAAGTGGGGTACACCTAAGTCGTTTGATTTTGAACCACTAGACCATGTAGATATGACTGCTTCGGGTGGGCTAGATTTTGAAACAGCAGCAAAGATAAGTGGTGCTCGCTACGTGGTCATGCGCGGTAATTTGGCGCGGTTACAGCGGGCTTTAACCCAGTTTATGTTAGATCAGCACACTCAAGTGAACGGTTATCAAGAAGTTTATGTACCGTTTATTGTGAATGCAGATTCAATGCGTGGAACTGGGCAATTGCCGAAAGCTGCGGAAGATATGTTTCGCATTAACGGCGATACAGAAACCTATTTGATTCCTACAGCCGAAGTTCCTGTGACCAATATTTATCGTGGTGAGATACTTCAAGAGTCTGACTTGCCCATTCGTCACGTTTGTCATACACCTTGCTTTAGAAGTGAGGCGGGCAGCTATGGTCGCGACACTCGCGGTATGATTCGGCAACACCAGTTTGAAAAAATCGAGCTCGTGCAGTTAGTTCACCCAGCCACATCATGGGATACATTAGATACCTTGACCGGTCACGCAGAAGGTATTCTTCAAACTTTGGAATTGCCCTATAGAGCGGTAAATTTATGTGGTGGAGACTTGAGTTTTACTTCCGCGAAAACTATAGATTTGGAAGTTTGGCTGCCAAGTCAGCAGCAATATCGGGAAATTTCTTCTTGCAGTAACTTTTTGGATTTCCAGGCTAGGCGGCTGCAAGCGCGATTCCGCAATGATGCAGGAGATATTGAGCTGGTCCATACTCTCAATGGTTCTGGTCTTGCGGTAGGCAGAACTTTGGTGGCGTTGCTTGAAAATTATCAGACCAATAACGGTAAAGTTACGATTCCTGATGCCCTAAGCCCCTATCTAGGTGGTGCTCAAACACTTTCACTAGACGCATAAAATGTTCTATTTGCCTCTCTTTCATCGGCTTGCTGGTAGTTCGTGTTTGGTTGTTGGTGGCGGGCAGACAGCCCTGCGCAAGCTGCGCTGGCTTGTGCGTGCAGAAGCAAAAGTTAAAGTTATTGCACCAGAAGTTGATCCGGAAATTCAGAAGCTGCGAGACGCCGGTAAGGTAACTATTGAAAAATCCCTATTTTATCCAGAAGCGGTGACGTCAAATCTTGTATTGGTGATCAGTGCGACTGATGCACCGAATGTAAGCGAGGAAGTGTTTGCCGCGGCGTTAGAGCATGGGATTTTGGTTAACTGTGTAGATAGAACTGAGCTTTGTTCAGTAATTTTTCCTGCAATCATAGACCGCTTTCCAATTCTTGTTGCCGTCTCAAGTATGGGTAGATCGCCCACTTTGAGCCGTAGCGTTCGGGGTTGGATAGAATTAAGGCTGCCAAAAGCCCTTGGTCGATTAGCAGAATTAGCAGGCCGGTTACGTAGTGAAGTTAAAGCCGAATTACCCAGCGTAGATGCGCGTAAAGCATTTTGGGAGAAGGTGTTTTCCAGTAAAGCCGCAGATGAAGCAATGCGCGGTTCGATGGACGCCGCTGTTGCGCAGGCGGAGGCAATGATGGCTGCAGCATCTAGTGATGGTTCAGTGGTACTTGTGGGCGCAGGACCCGGCGATCCAGAGTTGATAACACTCAAAGGCATTAGGGCAATTCAAAGCGCTGACGTATTGATGTACGACAAGTTAGCTAATCCAGCGTTGCTAGAATACGCTCGCCGAGATGTTGAACTTATTGATGTAGGCAAGAAGGGTCCTCGAGAGGCCGTTCAGGAAGGTGGTGCGGCAGCAATAATGGTTCGACCCAGTGGCACCACTATGCAACAGGCAATAAATCAAACTCTAGTTGCTGAAGCGTTGAAAGGTAAAAAGGTTGTGCGCCTGAAAGGTGGGGACCCCTTTATCTTTGGCCGGGGTGGTGAAGAGCTGTTGGTGGCCGCCGAACATGGCATTGCAACAGAAGTTATTCCCGGTATTACAGCCGCTATGGGCGGTGCCAGCTATGCGGGTATTCCGCTAACCCATAGGCACGTCAGCCAATCCGTGCGTTTTGTTACGGGTCATAGTGTTGAGCAGGGTCTCAATATGGATTGGGCGGAGCTGGCAAAAGCTGGTCAAACACTAGTGATATACATGGGGTTGGTGGGTATAGAGAAAATTCTCCAAAGGTTGATTGATGCTGGTCGAGAAGTCACAACACCTGCCGTACTGTTAGAAAATGCTACGTTTCCTGAGCAGCGCGAAATATTCGGTAGCCTTGAAGACTTAGCAGAAAGGGTGTTGGCCGCAGACGTACAAGGCCCGTCAATAATAATTGTTGGGGAAGTGGCGGCCATTCCTGCTGAAGTTGAAAATCTTTACGCCGAGGTGAAACCTCCTACAGACAGTTAGTAGGTCGAGGTAAGCCAGCTATTTTTGCTACATTTTTGGCAGGACTGCCGCCAAATAGTTGCATCAGGTAAATACTATTGCCACATTCGTTCCCCAATGCTTCTTTGACTAGTTTAACCAACGGGCGATTTTCAGGTACAACATCTGTGGTTAAGTAAAATTTTCTAGCGAGCTGGAGTATTTGCCAGTGCTCTGGGGCTAACTCAATATTAAGGTCGCCCGCTAGTAATTCTGCTGCTGCGTGATTCCAATCTAAGTGATCGCGCAAATAGCCTTCTTTATCTAATGACAGATTCATTTCTGATATTGCGTTAACGATGAATAACACATATCTAATCGGCCCAGCTGACAATGGGGTTGTGGGCTTCAGTTAGGACTACGAAATCAGCATAATCAATGGGCTTGGCACCGTGACTGGGTACACTGACACCTCTGACTTTGGCATCAATTTCCAAAATGTGCACGTTGTCACCCTCTGCTATGTTCAGGCAATACACTCCGTCTGCGAGCAATATGACTGCGTCATCAGCAACCTTGCGTTGCATGCAAGCCTTATACCCAGCTCGACTAAATACTAAATGTAGGCTCATAGCTGCGCCCCAATAACTACATCTTGTTCTGCAATGAGTCTGGTCTGCTCAGCTAAGGAGAGTGCTACAACCTCAGGACTTGAGGTAATGGTTAGTGCGCGTTTGGTAATAGAGTCAGCGCAGGCAAAAAGCCGTTCAACTTCATAAGTGGGAAGGGCGCTGAGCATTTTGCTAATAGTTTTTTGCCCAATAAGTTCGCCATGTTGATCAGGAAGAAGGCTGTAAACGCCATCGTCGCGAAAAAGAATGCTGACAATGCCGTCGAATACAGCGCCAACCATGGCTGCTTCTAACAGTTCAGCATTGTGAGTATTTGCGTAAGGGGTGTTAGAAATAACAAAAAGCATCTTCTTCATGCTGGAAACTCAATATAACGATCAGTTTCGTTGATCGCGCTGATCAATTGCCCTAGGCCCACTAAAGTGAAATGCTCTGCCAAGCTACTTGATTGTTTTTCATAACGTTGGCGCTCTTCCTCGCTGATAACGCCACGCTTAATTCCCCCTGCTATACATACTGCAAGCTCCACGCCGTGTTGCCCAAGTTCTTGCCACTTGCTCAATAGGTCTTCCTCTCCCTGGGGAACTACTCGGGTTGATAGTGCTTGGTAAACACCTTCATGAAAGAAGAAGACTCTCTCAATGGTGTGCTCTTGTGCTAAAAGCGCCTGCGCAAGGGCTAAACCATGCTGAGCGGATTGACTGGCGTAGGGTGCGCCATGAATTGCCAGTGTGTATTTCATAGGGGGAATATTAACAGCTTAGGTGACTTTGAGGGCAGTAGGAAATGCGCGGACTAGAACACATTTGTAAACGGTAAACAGGTGGAATTGATCAGTTTGGAACGGTATAAGTCATAGCAACGTTTAGACGGGGTGGTAAGGATGCAAAAGAGTAAAGGAAAACTGCAGTTAACAAGCAGTAGCGACGAGCAAGGCAAGCTAAGCAAATTCGGGGCGTTTTTGGTGGCAATACTTATGACGTTTATTGCCACTAGTTCAGCTTATGCCGATGCCCAATGGACAAATGCTTGTGTTGCCGGTTTAGAGAGCACTGGCGGACGTGGAAGTAACGCAGCCAGCGCGTATTGTGGGTGTATGGTTAAAGCTGCAAATGATTTTGACGGCGATCTGGCAGGTTTGCTTGCTGTTATGCAGGCTCCTGCTGGCGAAAAAACCTCTGTATACCAAGCGCAAAAGACCAAGAATAAGGGGATTATTAGCGCCTGTGTAACTCGTGTGGAAGAAGTTTATGGGGTTGTGAAGCCAGCTCAAGCAGAGCAGGCCGCGCCACAAGCTAGGGGTGTTTGGGGAGATCCCGAGGTTGCTCAGGCTATTCGGGCCATCGGGTTAGGACCTATGCAAGCAAAGGTGTTTCGCGAATCCGCGACCAAATTCAGCACCGATATGCAGCAAGCAACGGCGAAGATTTTTCGGGATAAGTTAGATATCAAACGTAAACTAAAAAAGAAGCGGCGGGTGCTGGCAAAGCGTATGGACGCAGAAGTTGTTGCAGTTCTGATGAGCGCACAAATTCCAGCCTATGAAGCGTTCAGCAAAATTCTGGGGAAAAAAATGCAGGCACAGGGCCGCAGTAGACCCGGCGCAGCGTCAGCGACTAATTCAAGTGATAAGCTAAGAGACGAAAACCACTAAGCTGGCGTTACAGCACGCCAGCTAATGAATTTTTAGCTCAGAGCCAGAGCGTCGTCACTGGGCGAGGGCAGGAAGCGCTTGTTAAAGTCCTCTCTAATAACGACCAAGGCAGGTACAAGAAACAAGATGATGACACTGGCAAAGACGATGCCCGTGGCTAAACTCACCGCCATCGGCACAAGGAACTGCGCCTGGGTACTAGATTCAAAAAGCATTGGGGTCAAGCCTAATGCTGTAGTGGCGGTGGTTAAGAAAATGGCGCGAAAGCGCCTTTGCGATGCGCTGATAATGGCTTCGCTGATGCTTGCATCTGTTTCGCGACGATTGCGGTTGTATTGATCTACCAGTACTAAGGAGTCGTTGACGACAACACCACTAAGCGCAACGATACCGAAGATTGATATAAACGAAATGTTATAGCCCAAAAGGTAGTGTCCGACGATTGCACCAGCGGCGCCGAAGGGTACGCCAGCAAGTACAACAAAGGGTTGCGTGTAGCTGCGCAGCTGGGAGGCAAGTAGGACGAAAATTGTCATCATAGCGATGATCATCATCTGCGCGAGTGACGCCATGTCTTCGGCTTCATCACGACCTTGACCCGCTTGGTTGACCTGCAACGCTGGAAATCTTTGCGTCAACTGAGGCAGGATGCTTTCAATCACCTGAGCGTTGACTTGAGTTGGCGTAGCAATAGCAGTATCTACCTCTCCAGTGACGGTAACAATGCGCAAGCCGTCGACTCTATCAATAGAAGAAAACGCCCTAGACTCGGTTAGGGTTGCTACCGTGAATAGCGGGACTTGGGTGCCGTCTGCTAAATGGATGCGTACGTTGTCCAAGTTGCGCATGCTTTGCCGCTGACTCTCTGGATAGCGCACCATCACCTTTAGTTCGTCCCTCCCGCGCTGAATTCGCTGTACCTCTTGGCCAAAAAAGTTGTTCCTCAGTTGGCGAGCTATATCTGTGGGCAATAGCCCGGCAGCTTCGCCTGTTGCTGTCAGAGTTATGTCGTATTGACGTTTGCCAATGCTAAAAGAGTCCTGAATATCGTAAACAGCAGGCAAGTTTGCGTAAGCAGACTTTAATAATTCTACGGCGGAAAATAGCGTTTCATCATTTTGGTGAGCTAGTTCAAACTCAACATCCGGCCCGCTGCCAAAAAAACTGGCTGCAAAAGACAGTGCTTCTACGCCGGAGATGTCGCCTACCTCAGCCCGCCACAAGCGCTCTAACGCCACAGCGGAAAGTGCGCGCCCAGGTTCAGATGCAAGTTGGATACGAACCGATGCAATATGACTGGCCGTGCGCATGCTTCGTTGTCCGCCAGGCCCGCCACTAGAAGTATCTGAGCCGCCTATAGTGGCGCTAATAGCGTCAAAAGCATTCCCACCTAGCTCTTCATTTACCTTGTAGGCCGCGCTGACTATGCGACGAGCTGCAGTCTCCGTTGTTTCAAAAGGAGTGCCGACGGGAAATTTGAGTGAGGCGCGGATGCTGTCGGATTCCAAGTCAGGAAAGAAAATGAAACGAACAGCGCCGCTGGAAATCAATGAGCCAGCTAAGAGTAAGAAACCAATGCCGCCTAGCAAAGTCAGATAGCGGCGTTTGACACACGCTGCGACGGCCGGAACCATTATTTGATCTCTGAAATGCAAAATCTTTGTCCCAACCGCTGCCTGTATCGATGCTAAGAGGCCGCGGCTCCACGGTTTGCCGTGGGCAAGGTGTGAGGGCAGTATGAAAAACACTTCAATAAGAGAAATTGTCAGTACAACGATAACCACTATAGGTACTGCCCCAAGAATTTGACCAAACGTGCCTGTGACAAATAGTAATGGGGCGAATGCCGCCATGGTCGTCAGTACACCGACAGTGACCGGGCTGGACACCCCAGCTACGCCTTTCAACGTCGATGCCGTGCCCGGCCCCATACTTTCTTGTTCAGTAATTATGTTTTCGCCGACAACTACCGCGTCATCTACGACCACGCCGAGTACAATGATTAAGCCAAATAGCGAAATCATGTTGATGTTCACGCCAAATGGTTCAAAAAACAGAAAGGCACCCAAAAAGGAAATTGGTACGCCCATAGCCACCCAAAGGGCTAGCCGTAAGTCGAGCATTATTACTAGGAACAAAAACACCAAGGCAAATCCTAGTACGCCGTTACGTACAAGTAGGTTCAGGCGTTGTTGGAGAATCTCGCTTTGGTCTTCCCAAATACCGATGTCTAGACCCGCTCGCGGCTGGTAATCGGTAAGAAAGGACTTAACCTCAGCGGCGATTTCCAGAGCATCTTCTGCTTCTGATTTTTCCACTTTTACAAAGAGACTTTTACGCCCGTTATATTCTTGAATGAGATCGACGTTAGCGAATTCGTCTCTAATCACCGCCACATCTTCGAGTCTTAATATGCTGCCATCTGCCGATGCGCGCAGTACTATGTCGGCAAAGTCTTTGCCGCTTTTACCCTTATTATTTGTGCGCAGGAGCAGGTCGCCGGCATCTGTTCGTAGTTCGCCGGAAGATAAATTGATTGAGGACTTTCTAATAGCAGCAGCGATTTCGTTGATAGAAATATTGTACTGCCTAGATGCTTCTTCGCTTACCTCTATTGATATTTCGTAGTCTCGCGCGCCGACTAACGATACTAATGTTACCGTCGGTAAGGCTAAAAGTTCTTCGGACAAGTTTTCCGCGCCTGCACGCAGGCTTTTCTCGCCAAGTTCGGAGGCAACAAACAAAGTAATGACTTCACTTACCGTGTCGGCGCGTTTGACCTCAGGTTGCTCAGCTTCCTCCGGCGGAAAATCTGCTAAGCCCTCAACGGCTGCTTCCACATCGTCGCGAACTTGAGCGTCGTCAACAAAATCCTTTAACTCAATGGTGATCGTGCCGGAGTTTTCAGATGCTTTAGAAACTACCTTCTTGACACCATCTATACCAAATACTGCCTCTTCAACTCTGCGCGTAATACTCTCCTCTACCTCGCTTGGTGTGGCGCCGGGGTAGGGGACCGTTACTGTTACAATGCCCGGATCAATCGTCGGAAATACCTGTGCAGTCAATCCTAGGCCTGCGATGAAGCCGCCGGCTAAAAGTAACCCCATAACCAAGTTGGCTGCAACGGAGTTGTTGACAAAGTAACCGATCAATCCAGTACCGTTAGCTGAATCGTTATTTGATGTTCTAGTGTTAAATTGTTCCATCAGTTGGCACCCTCAAGGCTGCGTATGCGCACCAACTGATTTTCTTCGCCGCCAGGAACTGCACCGATGACAATGCCGTCTGCGTAATCAAACCCATCGACAATAAGCCCATTTGCGGATTTACCTCGAACAGTGGGTTGGAATCGTTCTAATAAGCCTTCGCGTACTAACCAGATAGATTCGTTTGCTTGGTTGGCGGCCTCGGGCAATACAAGCGTGTTTGGGATGTTGGGGCCTGATAGTTCTACATCGAGAAAAACCCCTGGCTGTATGTCTGCACTTATAGTCACGGGAATAAAGGCTCGAGCAAAGCGGCTGCGCGAATCTAGTTCGGCGCTTACGCGTTCCACTTGACTGGTTAGGGTACGACCTAAAAGGGATAAATTGGCGGCACGGCCCTCGATGGGAGACAGCGCGGCAATGTCAGAGGCGGCAAGGGGTACAACTAACTCTATCGCTGAAAGCGCAAAAGCTTGGGCAAAAGTTTTGCCGTTGCTGAGAAGCTGGCCAACCTCAGCTGACGATTGAGTTATTTTCCCATCGAAAGGAAGAGAAATACTGGTTCTCGAGAGATCCAATTTGGCGATATCTGCATTTGCTAGGGCGCCAGCTAGTTGAGCTTGTGCTTGCGCAATCTGGGGTTGTAACGCGACTAGTGGCGGTACGGGCCGATTAGGATGCAGGAGTGCATAGTTACGTTTGGCGTTGTCGCTCTTTGCTTGTTGTAGCAGTAAATTTGACCTAGCTGAAGCCACCTCAGCCTGAGCTTGTTTGAGCCTGAGTTGAAAATCACGGCTATCTATCGTTAACAGAGTTTCATTGGCTGCAAATGTACCACCGGCCCTAAGTGCAGGAGATATGGTTTCAATTACACCGGAAATTTGTGGGGCTAGATCGACATAAGCACGGATGGCCACCGAGCCATTGGCGGCGACAGATACGCTATGAGTGCCAACTGCAGGTTTTACCACTGTGACCAATGGCGCGGGTGCCGTGGAGGGGGTTGAGTTGGCGTAGGCAGGCTTTTTCTTGCCCTCGTCAGGCGCTTGTGAATAAACCACAGCTAGGACAACTAACATGACCACTGCTAAAAGTTGCAGCAGGCCAGTAATTCTTTCGCGCTTGCTCTTGGGTGTACTCACGTATGCCTCTTTAAAGTAGTCACTAAGTTTGAGATAGGTGTTCTGCTCACCCAACGAGGAGAGCAAATTTGCGCTATTCTCGAGTGAAAATTATACGCTGGAACTTTGCTCTATGGTCGGTGAATATGTTGTGAAGGCATATTCTGGGCTTACGCGTTATTTTTCTTGTAGCATAGGCGCCGGTCAATTGCGTCATGACGGATAATTGACCGTTCATCTAAAAGTTACAGGGAGAGTATTGTGTCGAAGGTATCTGAGAGTGTTGTTTTTAAGTCTGGGTTTGAAATGAAGAATCGCTTCATGCTTGCGCCTCTGACTAATTCTCAGAGTCATGAGGATGGTCGACTCTCGGATGATGAGTTTCATTGGTTAACCATGCGAGCAAAGGGTCAATTTGGTTTAACCATGACTTGCGCGGCCCATGTCCAGGCTATCGGTAAGGGTTTTCCAGGGCAATTAGGTGTTTTCTCAGACGATCACTTGGAAGGTCATATACGCCTTGCTGAGGCGATCAAAGCCGAAGCCAGTTTAGCGGTAGTTCAACTACATCATGCAGGAATGCGTTCACCCGCCGAGCTTATTGGCGAAGCGCCGGTTTGTCCCTCTGCAGACGCAGAAACCGGTGCGCGGGCTATGACACTGGCTGAAGTTGAGCAATTACGTGACGACTTTATTGCTGGCGCAGTGCGCTCCAAAGAAGCTGGCTATGACGGGGTTGAAGTGCACGGCGCTCATGGCTATATAGTCTGCCAATTCCTCAGTAGCGCATATAATAAGCGCACTGATAACTACGGCGGGTCATATGCCAACCGCGCACGGCTATTGCACGAAATCGTTGCTGGCATTCGTGCACAATGCGGAGACGATTTTCTAGTAGGTGTGCGGTTGTCCCCTGAGCGTTTTGGTATTGAACTGGCTGAGGCGCTACAAACTTGCCAAGATCTAATTGACAGTGGGCAAGTAGACTTTCTCGACATATCACTTTGGGACAGCTTTAAGTTGCCTGAAGAAGAAGCTTTCCAGAGCCAAAGCTTACTCGCACACTTCGCCGATTTGGATCGCAAAGATGTAATGCTCACGGTGGCTGGAAAAATCACCACGGCTGCAGACGTGTCTGCCGTGCTGGCTGCGGATATAGATTTCGTCACTATTGGCCGTGCTGCGATATTGCATCACGATTACCCACTCAAGGTCGCTGGCGACGCAAACTTTGAGCCGGTTTCTCTACCCGTATCTAGAGACTACTTAGCTAGTGAAGGACTCAGCGAGACCTTTATCAATTACATGAGTGGTTGGAAGGGCTTTGTAGAAAACTAGGCCAGTAAGCGATAGCAGTAAGCTAGCTGTTCTCTTATCTGCTCCGCTCATGTCCAAGTTTGTCTTTGAACTGTGCAGCTAACTTCACAGCCTGTTCACGGAGTAGATCCTAGCCTGTAGCGACAAAGATAGAGATCAGGCATTGAATAAGAAAATTGGCATTATTGGCGATGTCCACGCCGAGCATAAGCGACTCGCGCTGGCACTTAGTTGGTTAGAGAGCCAAGGCGTAGATTCCATTATTTGTACCGGTGACGTGGCTGATGGGGTAGGCGACATTGACGCTACCTGCGACTTACTGACAAATAATAGTGTGCTCACCGTGGCTGGCAATCATGATCGCTGGCTGCTCACCGATAAAGCACGGCACGTTGAACACGCCCATACGAAATCAGTTGTTAGCGATAGCAGCCTGAACTTTCTGCACAATCTTCCGCAGACTTTGACCTTGCAAACTGATTGCGGCGACCTGTTGTTATGTCACGGGGTCATTGATGATGACCTAGCAAAGGTCTGGCCGGGTACAGCAACGACAGAGGCTAAGCGTTCATTACCACTGGACAAACTGTTGGGACAATCAAGTGGAGTGCCGCGCATTATTGTCAATGGACACATGCACTTTCGCACCCTAATCGACTTCGAACATTGCCAGATCGTTAATGGTGGTACTCTCAAAGGCCCGTATCCTGGGGTCACTATTATTGATCTTGAAGCCGACGAGTTATGCGGTTTTGATTACAGCGCAGATACAGGGTTTTTGCCTACCCAACGTTACTCTCTAAGCGACTCTGGTGCCCGTCGCGTATGGTCCAATACGCAAGAATTTGATTGCGATTGGACGCCCGTGATCTTGCATCGACCGCGCACTTAAATCTACTCTAGACCGCCCACAATGCCAGGCCCCGGTACAGCTAGTGCACTTAACGCATGACAAAGCAGTTGGATATGGTGTCGTAGCAATAAGAGGGAGACGATAATGGGCAAAAAAGCTGAAATTACTTTGGCAGATTTTGAGAAAATAGACATTCGGGTGGGTACCGTGGTAACTGCTGAGGCATTTCCTGAGGCGCGTAGGCCCGCGATAAAAGTCTGGGTCGACTTCGGTGAAGACATTGGTGAGTTGAAAACCAGCGCCCAAATCACAGACCTTTACCGGCCCGAGAGTTTGATTGGCCGACAAGTTGTTGCCGTAGTCAATTTCCCAAGTAAACAGATTGGACCGATTATGAGTGAATGCCTAATTCTGGGCGCAGTAGGTGCAGAAGGAGAAATTGTCTTGTTACAACCTGAAAGACACTCGCCAAATGGCCTTCCAATAGCCTAATCTCTTATAATCGAAGGAATACGCCGTTTAACGCGCTGCTAAGTGATTGGAGTTGATATAACGATGAGACCAGAACCCAGATGGTTACCGAAAACCTTATTAAAGCCGGTATTCCCCCAGCTCTTGTCCGTATCGCTGCTCATAGTATTTATCCTCGAGTTTTCGCCGTATAGCCATGCCCAAGTTGACCTATCCGGTACTTACAACATATCTACGCTTACGCCGGTGCAGCGGCCTGCAATGTATGGTGAAAACCTTTATCTGAGCCAGACTCAGGCGGAGCAAGTAGCCGATCAGTTTCAGCAATACAGTCGTCAAGCGAGTAAGGGCAGTGACCCGGACCGAAAAGCGCCACCAGAAGGCGGTAAAGTAGGCGGTTATAACGCGTTTTGGATTGATCGAGGTGAAGGGGCTATAGCCTTGGAGGGGCGTTTCAGAACGTCATTGATCACCCACCCTAGTAACGGGCGTATCCCGCCCATGAATGATCAAGGTGCGGCTAGAATGGCCAAGATTCTTGACGATTGGAGAATTATTTGGCGCAACCCCGACCCTTCAATGGCGAAAGACGGCAGTTCAGCTTGGTGGCTAAAGGAAGGTAATGGCACTGGTCCTTACGATGACTTAGAGCAGCGTCCGTTGGCAGAGCGTTGCATTATCGGGTCGCGGTCAACTGCCGGTCCGCCAATGCTGCCAAATTACTACAATAATTTTAAACGCATTGTTCAGACGAAAGATCATGTGATGATTTTGACGGAAATGAATCATGACGCACGGATTGTGCGTATGAATGCTATGCATGGCCCAGCTCATGTAAGTAGTTGGCTAGGTGACTCTATAGGTCGCTGGGAAGGCGACACACTGGTCATAACAACGAAGAATTTTGGGCCAACGCCTCCTTTGTCGGGTGCAGATGAAAACCTTCAGGTGATTGAGCGGTTTTCTAGAACTGCCACTGGTGAGCTGAAATACCAGTTTGAGGTCACCGACCCCACGGTATGGGATTCAACCTGGGGTGGCGAGTACCCTTGGATACCAACGGGAGACAAAGTTTACGAGTACGCTTGCCATGAAGGTAATTACGCCTTGGGTAATATTATGCGCGGGGCACGGTTGTTGGAGCGAGAAGCTAAACGTTAGGCCAGTTTTGGCTTCTAATAGCCAAATTCAGACTCGTTGACTGACTAAATAAGAAAAGACTGATTGCTCAAAGTGGGAGAGGGAAAGTGAAGAAACTTACAATTTGTGCGGCAATATTACTGGCTCCGTTGTTAGGTTACGGACAAAAAATGGACCTGTTAGGCACCGAGCATATCTTGTTTTGGACCCCAGAACAGCAGCGGACTGGGTACTCGAGTATTGCAGAGATTGCTAACACTCGAACTATAGAGGCGGTTGATCAATACCTAAAGTTGCCGAAGAGTGAATTGAGCTTGGATGACTATGCCCATAGCAACAAAAGCGAGGTCAGTAGCATTGACGATTTTATGCTGCGTAGTCGGGCAGCGGGTTTATTGGTCCTGCATGAGAATCAGATAGTTTTCGAGAAATACGCTCTGGGGCATCGAGAAGACAAGCTCTGGATCTCGTTTTCGGTTACCAAATCTGTCGTTAGTTTGCTTATTGGAGCGGCCATCAAAGATGGCCTTATAAAAAGCGTAGATGAGTTAGTCGTAGATTATCTGCCGCACCTGAAGGGCGGTGCTTACGCAGATGTGCGTATTAAAGATCTATTGCAGATGTCGTCGGGGGCCGGATGGAATGAGGATTATGCAGATCCTGACTCTGATGTAGGTAACGCGCCTTACGGGCCGCCTGAGTTGTTTAGCTACATGAGCGAATTAGAAAAGAAAACGCCTGCAGGTGAAGTTTTTAACTACAACACTGGTGAAACGAGTATTGCTGGTGCTCTGCTGCGTTCTGCAGTAGGTAACAATTTGTCGGTCTATTTGCAGCGCAAGATTTGGCAGCCATTTGGAATGGAGTTCAATGCAAACTGGTTGTTGGGCGCACCAGATGGTGAAGAAATTGGAGGTTGCTGTATCAGTGCTACCTTGCGTGACTATGCTCGCTTGGGCCTGTTTGCGTTAGGTAACGGCAAGCTAGCGGATGGCACCGCTGTATTACCCAAGGGTTGGATCAGCCAGTCGACTGCCGCATCAAAAGTCTACGGGGGGTATGGCTATTACTGGTGGCTACAAGAAGAGGGTAGTTATGCTGCTGAGGGTGTATTCGGGCAATTTATCTGGATAGACCCGGCGCGCGATGTAGTCATAGCAATGCAAAGTGCATGGCCCAGCGCTAGGGAAGACGACTACGAAGCTGAGGTTAACAAACTGTTCGGGGGTATCGCAGCTTCTCTCGACCAGCAATGATCTTTGAATCTGGTTGCAGGGAGCCGTTCGTCTGGTGGTCGCAGTAGCATCCTCTAAATTACTACGACTTGGCGAATTAAATTGTATAATTAACAATAGGTTATGATTATTTATTACAGTAGATTAATAAGTTAGCGTAACGCTTTTTTATAGTTACATTGAGCTAGGCTTTGCAAATTTCAATCCCTCAAATCTGCATCGACGGCTCTTCAGTACAACGTTCGAGCCTAAAACCTTTCACCCTGGTCACTCTGTTTTTAGTGGGCACCGTTTATTTTTGGGTGGCGAAAATTTCACCAAATTTTCATAATTTGGTGAGCTAAAGCCTCTTTGCGCGACACTTTTTTACAAATTTATGCATCTTGCAATGTGCTTTCGGGTTTTAGAGAATCTTGAAACTCTATTTAACTAATTGATATATATGATTATATTTATTTTTCAATGGCGGCAGCGGGAAATGTGAAATAAATGTTACAGAAATGTAACGCAATGGTGGTTTGACGCTATTTTTCCATGTTATGGTTGTGGAATCGTATATCAAAAGTATGCGGGCGTGCGTTGTTGTGCGCCATATATAGAAAACAAAATTGTTTAGTGGAGAGACTATGAAACTGTACAAGACTGTAAAGCGCACGGGCGCGTTGTCATGTATCGCACTCTTAGGTTTTTCAGCGACTGCATTTGCAGAAGATGAAAGAATTGAAGAAGTGGTAGTGACCGGTTCATTTATTAAGGGGACCCCAATTGACTCTGAATCACCGGTCACGGTGTTGGAAAGAGACGAATTAGTTCGTCAGGGATCACCTAGCATTGTAGAAATCGTGCGTCGCCTTAGCGCAAGCTCCGGTGTAGACGGCGAATCTAACCAATTCCAATCTAATGCCTCTGAAGGTGTAGCCAACGTAAATATTCGTGGCTTAGGTCCTCAAAGAACATTAGTTCTACTTAACGGTCGACGCCAAGTGCCTGTTCCTCAGCGCCTACCTGGTGGTCGTTTCGTTGATGTAAACGCATTCCCAAGAATGGCAATTTCTTCAGTAGAAGTACTGAAGGAAGGTGCTGCTGCAACTTATGGTTCTGACGCTATTGCTGGCGTAGCTAACTTTAAAACCCGCAAGGATTTTCAAGGTTTGCAGCTTTCGGCTGGCTTCCAAGACATTGATGACAGCGACGGCAACAGCGAATTCGGCGCTATTTGGGGTACTCAAGTTGGCGATTTCGACTGGGTGACTTCTTTTGGGTACGAAACTCGCAGCGAGTTAAGTATGCGTGATCGACCGTTTTCAACGGTACCCTATGCAACTAACCCACGCGGTGGTTACTCCAGTATTGGTAACCCTGGTGTTTATTTCCGCCCTGCTGAAAGCGGCCGTGCATTCTCAGCATTGGCCGGTGCATTCGGTGGCACTAAGGATCCAAACTGTGAAGCATTGGGCGGCGTGGACAACAGCTTGTTCTGTCGTTTCCGATATACCGACTTCGACAACTTGATTGAAGAAGAAGAGCGCTATCAGTTGTTCTCTGAAGTAAATGGTGAATTAGCCAATGGCGTTGGTATGCACTTAGAGTTTATGTACTCTAAAGTTGATGTTCCTGAGTGGAATACATCGCCTTCATATCCTCCACAGGCTTTGTTTGGTGATATTCAATTTGTTCCCGCAGACCACCCTGGTCTTGTAGCAATGGCAGCTCAGTACTCAGATTTTGAGCAGTATACTACTGTGCAAAATGACGCGAACGGTGACCCAGTTGCTGGCACAGGTGAAGGTGCTACATTCTACGGTCGGTTGGCTGGCGTTACCGGTTTCAGAGAAACCAACGGCGAAGGCCGAGAAGCAAAACGTGAATACGATACCTATCGTGTATCTGGTGCATTCGATGGTGAATTCGATAACGGCATTGGCTGGGATATCGCGCTTACCTATTCAAGGTCTGAAAGTGAACTCGAAGGCGTTGATGCGCAGCTAGGTCGTACCAAGCTTGCGTTCAGAGGCTTCGGTGGTAACTCCTGTGGAGCGAGTCTAGATACCTCAGGTAACCTTGTTCAGGGTTCTGCAGTTGCAGGTCAAGGCGGATGTCTTTACTACAACCCACTGTCTAACGCGATTCAGACTTCCTACGCGGCGAGCACTTATGGCTACGTTAACCCTGATTACAATGCAGCGGTTGCAAACAGCGATGAGGTTCTAGAGTACTTAGACAGCACCTCTACAACCGAATCTGAAGCGACTCTTTTCGTTCTAGATGCTGTTTTCCAAGGCGACTTGTTTGATGGCGAAGCGGCTTGGGCTGCCGGTTATCAGTATAGACAAATTGCTCTAGAAACCAGCCTTGATGATCTAATTAACGTTGCTATTAATCCTTGTGCCTATGCAGGTCAAACTGATTGCGCAGCGCAAACTGGCAGACGAAGCTTTTTAGCTGGCGGTCGTGAAATTGACGTGGACCAGGATGTGCACTCACTATTCTTCGAAACAGCAATGGATATCAGCGAAAACCTCGACCTTCAGTTAGCGGTACGTTATGAAGATTACGGCGACGCGGATACTTTCGACCCTAAGCTTGCTGGTCGATATGTTATCAATGACGTGATTACGCTTCGCGGTTCAGTACAAACCACTTTCCGTGGTCCTGATCTAGATGCTACAAACGAAAGCCGTGTTACCTCGCTTTCTTATGTAGGTCCTACTCAAGCTTTCAAGGCGATCGATGCCATCGGCAACGCAGCAGTTCAGCCTGAAAGTGCATTTACCTACAACTTTGGTGCGATTATCAAGCCAATAGAAGATTTGACCATTACTCTAGACTACTGGAGCTATGACTTTGATAACCCAATCATCGTTGAAGACTTCAATGCTCTTGTAGGCGCATATACTGCTGGTGGCGCTGCTAAGGCAGCTGTTCAATCACAAATCTTCTGCCAAGGCGGCTTGAACGATGGTAGCTGTACAGGTGCCGGAATCGAGCGTATCGAAACTAAGACAATCAATGGTCCATCCATCGAAACGTCTGGTATCGATTTGTTTGCTGATTACCAGTTTGAAATGGCTGGCGGTATTGCAAAGGTTGGTTTGGATGTAAGCCATACCCTTGAATACGTTCAAGATGCATATGTGAAAGGTGATGTACAAATCTCTGGATCTTATGATGCTGCAGGCTTCTTGAATGTAAGCCGTGGCGCTCGCCCTTTGCCTGACCTTAAGGGTCGCGCATTCGCTGAGTTTAATCGCAATCAGCACAACGTATTGTTGTATGTCAATCACATCACTAAGTACCGTGATGAAAGAGACAATGTAAACGTTGACGACCAGAACACTTTTGATCTGCACTATCAGTATTCGTTCATGGATGAAGCTGCGCGGGTTACTGTTTCTGCAATTAACTTTACAGACGAGCAGCCACCTTTGGCTCGTGTTGACCTGAACTATGACGGTTACACACACAATGCATTTGGTCGTATGATCAAAGTCGGTATCGAATATACATTCGATGCTGAGTAATACTGCATAAAACTCGGTGCCCTAGACTGAGCTTGGAAAACGCCGCTTCTGCGGCGTTTTTTTTGCCTGAGTTTTGTCCAATCCTCGGGATTAAAAGTAAACTCTTGATGATAGTGTTAACTTAGCGGTGATGATGTTGCTATGACACTGCTCAAGGTTTCTCTGTGATATTTCCAGCACAGGATATTTTGCGTAATCGGAACAAGGTGTTTTTTATGCTTAAACAAGCAGATTATATAATTGTAGGTGCCGGTAGCGCTGGGTGTGTGCTAGCCAATAGGCTTTCTGCGGATCCGAATAATAGCGTTCTTTTGCTCGAAGCCGGCGGTAAAGATAAAAGTCTATTTATTCATATGCCAGCTGGCTACTCGCAAATTGTGCCAACCAAGAATGCGCAGAATTACGCTTTCGAGACTCAACCAGAACCTAATCTAGGTGGACGTCCAATGTATTGGCCCAGGGGACGGGGTTGGGGTGGTTCGTCGTCTATCAACGCCATGGTCTATATTCGCGGTCATGCCAATGACTACGATCACTGGAGTCAGCTAGGTAATAAAGGTTGGTCTTATGCAGAAGTTCTGCCTTATTTCAAAAAAGCTGAGTGTTTTGAAGGTCAAGGTGACAGCCAGTATCACGGCAGCGAAGGCCCTTTAGGGGTTAAAAAGTCCGACCGAACAGATGACATTTTGTTAGACAAATTTGTTGCGGCAGGTGCCCAAGCGGGCTTTCCTCTGACCAATGATTTTAATGGTCGGCAACAAGAAGGTTTTTCTCGTTACGAGCACACAATTAAGGGTGCAAAACGTTGTAGCGCGGCTCAAGCCTATTTGCATCCAGTGTTAGACAGGCCAAACCTTACGGTGATGTCGAACGTCAGCGTTGACCGTGTTATTTGCCAAGGCAAGCGTGCCGTTGCGGTAGAAGTATTGAGCAAAAATGAGAAGATTCGGCTGCAAGCGCAAAAAGAAGTCATCCTCAGTGCAGGTGCGCTAAATTCGCCGCAAATTTTGTTACGAAGCGGCATTGGGGCGGGTGAGGAGGTTACTCAACATGGCATTGATTTAGTCCATGACCTGCCAGGGGTAGGCGAGAATCTTCAAGATCATATCGGCGTGGTCAGTCAATTTGCCTGCACACAGCCCGTCACCTTACACCGCAGTGCCAACGTCTGGAACAGGCTCACAGCGGGCATTAAGTTCTTAGCCTTTGGCACGGGAGATGCTGCCCAACCGCCTACGGCTGGAGGTGCGTTCATTAAGTCTCATCCGGATAAAGCCATTCCAGATATGCAGATTCACTACGTCTCTGCTGCGATGAACGATGTACATGCCCGTGAAGGTGTGCCTAAGGCCCACGGATTTTCCAGCATAGTTTACTGCTGCCGCCCTCAAAGTAGAGGCCGGGTGGGTTTAAAGGATGCAAATCCAGAGGCTAGCCCAGCAATATTCCCTAACTACTTTGCCGTGGAACAGGACCTCATTGATACTCGTAATGGGTTTAGAGAAACGCGTAGGGTGTTTATGCAGCAAGCGTTTGACGAATATCGGGGTAAGCAACTTAAACCCTCCGCGGACGTTGATATAGATAATGATGCCCAAGTGGACCAATGGATCAGAGCTACAGGAGAGACGCTGTATCACCCAGTAGGCACCTGTAAGATGGGGTCGGATGATATGGCGGTGGTGGATGAGCAAGGCGCTGTGCATGGAATGCAAGGCTTGCGCGTGATAGATGCTTCACTTATGCCAACTTTAATTGGCGGCAATACTAACGCGCCGACTATTATGATGGCGGAGAAAATTTCTGACCACATTCTTGGTCGGGTAGCACTTCCGGCTGAAGATGTAGAGAGCGTAACTTAAACGGTACTTGCCGGATTAGAGTCAACAAAATATGTACTCATGGATAAAACAGTTGCGGGGCAAACTTGATAAATAGACATAGTTCAGTGTTCTGTAAAGCACCAAGGCAAACGCAGGACAGCTGGCGAGATCTTGCTTTGGCAATGCGGAGTATGATGCTGGCGTTGTTGGCTGCGCTAGGATGTGTGTTATTTCTCCCACCAGCGCATGCAGATTCAGAGCTAGATTTGACTCCGCTTGAGGCATCTCAGTGGAATGCGGCTCAAGCGGCTCATTTAGCATCCAGAGCAGGGTTTGGGGCGTCAGTTGATGAGTTGTCCGAGCTTGCCGCAATGACGCCACTGGATGCGGTAAATGCTTTCATAGACGGCGCCAACATAGCTCCCTCTCATTCAGATCAAATAGTTAACGACAGCTTTCAACACTCTGGTATCTTCGACCCAGAATTAGATCCGTTTCCTGCCAGTAGACCAGCCACGACAATGCTGGCAAAAAAGCAAGGCCACGCTTTAGGTGTGCAGGTCAAAACGGGCGGTAATCGTCCGCTACAACCGGTGGTGAATAAGTTCTTTTATTGGCTGCGCGCCAGTCGCTTAGAAACTGATCGTGTGGCTTATTGGTGGGCCAATAGAATGCTCGCCAGCGCGCACCCGTTAAAAGAAAAAGCTGCATTGTTCTGGCACGGTCACTTCGCCAGTAATGAGGACAAGGTCCGCGATTATAGAAAAATGCTTAAGCAGTTGGAGCTTTTTCAAAGAGCAGGTTTAGGCGATTTTCGCGAATTATTGATCGGTGTGGCTCAGGATCCAGCGATGTTAGTTTTTCTTGATGCGGGGGTTAACACCAAAGACTCACCCAATGAGAATTTTGCTCGTGAAATTATGGAACTGTTTACGATGGGTGTGGGCGAATACGGCGAAACAGATGTTCGCGAAGCTGCGCGGAGTTTCACAGGTTGGTCTGTGCAAGGGCTAGATTTTTATGTGGATGCAAAAAACCATGATGCAGGTGCAAAACGCTTTCTAGGCGAAGTAGGTAATTTTAACGGTATTGAAATAATAGACCGTATTCTTGCGCAGCAGGTCACTAGCGAGTTTCTCGCCAGTAAACTATATCGCTACTTTGTTCGAGAAGAGCTTAGCGGCGAGGCGCAGGATCAGCTTGGTAGGTTGCTGCGCGAGAAGCAATACAATACAGGTGAGTTTCTGCGCACACTGTTTTTATCCAAGGATTTTTATCAAAGCCAAGGCACCCACATCAAAAGCCCTGTGGAATTGGTTATTTCAACTTACAAGAAAATGGGTTTTAGCCAGGTGCCTGGTGTCCCTGACTTTAATGTGGTTACTGGCGCTTTGGGTCAGCGTCTGATGCATCCACCAACGGTAGCAGGGTGGTCTCAAGGGCGCAGTTGGATCACACCCTCGCTGCTCTTTGAACGTGGTAATTTTGTCCTTGATGTAGTGTTTCCAGATATTGGTTTTATTCCCCCAGATCGCTTTCCGCCTTTTGTGCAGGAGGTGGCTAAGGTCCAGAGTCGCCTGCGCGAGGGTATGAGCGTTTCCGCTGCCACAAAACCAACAGCAATGTTAACTGGTGAGCAAATGGGTGGGGAAATGGCGCAGTCAAATGCGCTGGCTGATCGCGATGAGGCCTTTAATACGCGTTTAGGCAGTATGCGTGGTTGGCAAATGGCTTTGGAGCGCGTTAAACCTATCAAACGTAACCCAGCAAAAGTGAATTTGGTGAGTGAGGTAGTGGCCGCGGAGCTTACTACCCCACGTCAGGTAGTGGACTATTATCAAAGTAAGTTTTTCAGTGTGAAGTTGCCCGAATCTGTGCAGTTGGCAATGGTAGATTTTTTGGTAAGCGAACTTGGTACTGAGGATATTCAAGCTGCGCGCTCGTACTTGGAAGAGCCGCTGCGTAAGTTGTTACACCAAATGTTGAGTCGACCAGAGTATCAATTAGGCTAAGTGTAAGGAGAATTCATGAATTCATTTGCAAGTGAGGTGCGAGATGAAGCGTAGGCGATTGCTACAAGGTTTTGGCAGCTTCGCTGGTCTGCAGGTGATGATGCCGCACCTCAACGCCAGCGAGTTAGTGGCAGCCTCTCTGGGCAAGGATGACAGTCCAATTTTGGTTGTGTTGGAAATGTCTGGTGGTAACGACGGCCTAAACACAATCGTACCATTTGCAGATGACGACTATTATCGTCTGCGCCCGCAAATCGGCATTGCCAAAGAAAAGTTGCTGAGCATGGACGAGCATTTTGGGTTTAATCCAGGCTTGCGTGGTTTGCAGCGTCTTTGGAAGCAGGGTCATTTAGCCGTCATACATGGCTGTGGCTATGAAAAACCGTCTTACTCGCATTTTAATTCGATGGCTTATTGGCACACGGGTGCTCCTAATCGTGGTGATGAATTTGGCTGGATGGGTCGAGTGGCAGACCAGTTGGCGCCACAAAGGCGCGAAGAAATGCTCATAAATGTGGGTACTAGCCAGTCATTGGCGGTCAAGAGTCGGGTACATACACCGTTAGTATTTGACGATCCTAATCGTTTCCAGCGCAATAGTTGGATGGGTGAGGGACCTTCTGACATGGCAGGTGCTGCTAAAGATATTTCCGCTAATCAAGACTTTCTATTGGCAGTTAGTGAAAGTGCTAAGACGTCTTCTAGCCGCATCAGGCAGGCTTGGAACAACTACACGCCAGGTGCTGATTATGGCGTGGCGCCAATGGATTTGCCCAAAGTAGCCGCATGCATTGCTGCCGGTATGCCCACGCAGTTGTATCACGTCGCTGTGCGCAATAACGCTTTTGACACTCATGTGGCTCAACCTGCGCTGCATCAACGGTTGCTGAGCTACGTTTCCGACGCTGTACATGGTTTTATTACTGACATGGAGCGCATTGGTCAGGGTCATCGAGTAGTGGTGATGCTGCACTCAGAGTTTGGACGTCGTCCTATGGAAAATGCTAATTTGGGTACGGATCACGGCAGCAGCAATATTATGATGTTGGCTGGCGCACCAGTGCAGTCGGGACATTTTGGTGACGTGCCGTCGTTAGTTGGGCTGCAAGATGGCGACAATATCCAATACACAACAGATTTCAGGCGAGTTTATGCAACGGTTATCGAAGATTGGCTTGGTGTTAAAGCAAATACTGTTCTGAACGGGGATTTTGCTAGGTTGCAGCTATTCGGCTAAAGCGGTCGTAGACCTATTCAGCAACCAGGTCGGAATTAAATGGGTAGAACAAAAGGGCCGGTAGCAAAATTTGCTAACAGCCTTTTTGATCGTACTTTTTAGACTCTTTGGCTTTTACCAGAGGTCGTACTTTTGTAGCTCTGAACGACCTACTACCATGTGATGCACCTCATCTGGACCGTCTGCGAAACGCAAATGCCTCAGATCTGCATACATTGAGGCCAGCGGTGTCCACTGAGAGATACCGGTTGCACCGTGCATTTGAATGGCTTGGTCGATAATCAGGCAAACTTTTTCTGGGACCATGGCTTTCACTGCGCTGACATAAACACGGGCTTCTTTATTGCCCAGTACATCCATTGCTTTCGCGGCCTGCAAGACTGCCAAGCGCATTGCATTAATTTCAATCCGCGCACGCGAAATGACTTCCAGGTTTTTGCCCAACTTGGCGATAGGCTTACCAAACGCAACGCGGGTGGCAGAGCGCTTTACCATCAGTTCTAAGGCTTTTTCGGCTTTACCAATTGACCGCATACAGTGATGAATTCGCCCAGGCCCTAGGCGTACTTGAGAAATTTCGAAGCCCCTGCCTTCGCCCAGTAAGATGTTTTCCTTGGGCACACGAACATCGGTGAATCTTATGTGCATGTGGCCCCGCGGTGCGTGGTCCTGCCCAAATACCTGCATACCTTCAAGAACTTCCACTCCCGGTGTATCCGTAGGTACTAAGATTTGTGATTGCTGCTTGCTTGGCGCGGCATCTGGGCTGGTGCGCACCATTGTGATCATGATCTTACAGCGTGGATCACCAGCGCCGGAGATATAGTACTTTTCTCCATTGATCACCCATTCATCACCTTCTAAGACCGCCGTTGTGCTGATGTTCTTGGCATCTGAAGAGGGTAAGCCTGGCTCTGTCATGGCGTAGGCTGAACGAATTTCACCGTTCAATAGAGGCTTCAGCCATTTCTCTTTTTGCTCAGGGGTACCCACACGCTCTAGTACTTCCATGTTGCCTGTGTCGGGTGCGCTGCAATTGAGTGTTTCTGAAGCCAGCGGCACTTTGCCTAATTCCGTGGCAATGTAGGCGTAATCCAGATTACTTAGGCCTTCCCCGGTATCAGAGTCTGGTAGAAAAAAGTTCCACAACCCGGACTCTTTGGCCTTATTTTTTGCCCCTTCCAAGAGTTCAAGTTGGCGAGGGTGCCAGGACCATCTATCGGTCTTTTGATCTTCTAGCGCATAGAATTCTTCGATAATAGGCTCTACGTTATCTGCGATGTGTTTTTTTACCGCATCCATCAGAGGTTGGGCTTTGTCGGACATTGCCAGTTCAAATAGATCGCTGTCTAAATCTGTTGCTTCGCTCATTTTGCTCTCTTGGTGTTACTTATTTTAAGACATCTGTTTTACCTGTGATCTGGGATTACAGCAAGCGTTCGCGAGTTGCTCTAAATAAATAAAGGTAGGGACATTGGTTCAGTTTTCACAGAAGATAGAGGTTCAAGGAAGGAGTGATATAAATGCAAATTGTAAAAATATGTATGCTGCTGCTGCTGTCTTTAGCCCTGTCAGCTCAGGCTGATGGACATAAAGGTGATCATGAAGCAGGTAGCGAAGAGGGAGTACTTAACCTTCAACAAATAGCCCAAGCCTTCGGCTGGGATATGGAGAATGTTGAAATCACCACTGAAAAAGTAGCCGACGGCCTTTACGTGCTGTTTGGTGTGGGCGGCAATATCGGCGTTCTGGTAGGTGATGACGGCGTTATGATTGTTGATAATCAGTTTCCACAAGTCATGGATAAGATCGAAAAGGCTATTCAAGATATTGGCGGTGACGGCGTAGACTACGCCATTAACACGCACTGGCACTTTGACCATGCTGAAAGCAACAATGTACTAGGCCCTAAAGGTGCAACAATTGTCGCTCATGCTAAGGCGCGAACAGACATGGCTAAGGGCGGCATGATTAACTTGGTTGTAGCCAAGTATCGCCAGCAAGCCTATCCCGAGGTGGCGCTACCCACATTGACTTATGATGATGGCATGCAGATTCAGTTCAATGGCGGGCAGGTGGACCTTATGCATTTCTCTCCAGCTCATACAACAGGTGACTCTGCGGTAATTTTTCGTAAGTACAATGCCGTTCACTTAGGCGATGTATTCAATAACTCCGGCTACCCCTTTATTGATGTGGACAGTGGTGGCGATATTGACGGCATGATTAACTTCTGCAAACAGACACTGGATGCCATTGGCCCAAATGCCACTGTAATACCAGGGCATGGTCCCATTACGGATTCTGCGGCGCTAGGTCGATACATTTATATGTTAGAGACAGTGCGTGGCCGAGTTGCAGCTTTAATTGCCGAAGGTAAAACGTTGCAGGAAGTGGTGGATGCAAAAGTTACAGCAGATGACTTTGACCAGATATATGGTCCCGAGAGTGCGTCAGCAGGGTTTATAAATCGCGTTTACACCAGCCTAACACGCTAACTCTTGCGCTATTGGTACTAACTAGGAGGGCGTTGGTGTGTTGTCATTACCGCCCCTACCTCAAATACCATTGGTGCGAGGCGTAGTGTTAGCATTACAAAAATAGACAATATTGTCGGATATCGACTAATAACTTAAGTTAGCAAGGAGGCATTGTATGCAGTCAAATTCTCAAACAGGACGTCTTGATGGGCGCGTAGCATTAGTTTCTGGTGGCGCTTCTGGCATTGGCGCGGCATGTGCTGCACGTTTAGCAGAAGAGGGCGCCAGTGTATTAATTACAGACGTTCAAGATGAAATGGGTCAGCAAACTGTTGCAAGTATAGTTGCCAATGGTGGCGTGGCCTCATTTTGTCATCATGACGTGACCCGCGAGTCTGAATGGGCGGCTGCAGTTGCCCATGCTCAAGCCACTTATGGCGGGCTGAATATTTTGGTTAACAATGCAGGCATAGCTATTGGCGGCAGCATTGTCGATATGACTCTAACAGATTGGCAAATACAGCAGGCTATTAACCTAGATGGTGTGTTTTTGGGGGTGAAATATTGCATTCCTGTGATGCGAGAAACCCAGGGCGGTGGATCAATAATCAATATTTCCTCAGTAGCTGGCATTAAGGGCGCGGCAATGTTGTCTGCCTATAACGCGACCAAAGGTGGCGTGAGAATCTTTACTAAGGGTGTGGCTTTAGAGTGCGCACAAAACAGATGGCCGGTGCGAGTGAACTCAGTACACCCCGGCATCATCTCCACGCCGATTTGGGACAAAATCAATCCAGAGTTACAGGAAGCCGGTCTAAATACCTTTGATTTAGATGATATGGCAGAAGGATCTGTGCCAACAGGTGAGTTGGGATTCCCAATTGATATAGCCAACGGTGTGCTCTTTTTGGCCAGTGATGAATCTCGTTACATGACCGGCGCTGAGTTGGTGATTGATGGTGGCTTGTGTGCATAAGGCTGGAAACTAGATCGGCATTAGTTTTGCGATAAGCTAATGCCTTTAGCTAAGACTAGCCCAGAAAAAAAGCTGGGCCATGGTTGTCATTGCTATTTTGGTAGGCGTTTTTTAGCTGTCTTCTACGGAACGCTTACGTAGCCGCTGCATACCTAACAACCAGCGGTCTATGTTGTCGCCCTTGCGTCTAACGTATTCTTCAACCTCTGGATGAGGAAGTGCATAAAAGCGTTCTTCTCTAATAGTTTCCACAACGCACTCAGCCAACTGTTCTGGCTCAATAATGCCGTCTGTTTGACCGTCTCCCAGACTCCTCGGTGCCATTGCAGTGTTAACACCTTGTGGACATAAAACAGAAACCTTAATTCCATCATCTGCATGAGTGATGGATAAGAACTCTGCCATTTTTACTGCCGCAGCCTTGGTTACGGTATAAGGGCCGGTGCCGATAGCCGCCAGTAGGCCGGCAGCGGAAGCAGTGTTTAGTAAGTACCCGTCGCCACGCTCAATCATGCTAGGTAACACAGCTCTAGCTGCATAGAGGTGCGACATTACGTGTAATTCCCATTGCATCTGCCAGACTTCATTTTCTGCATCAGTGAGCAAGCCAGAACCACCAGCCCCAGCGTTTGAGCAAAATAGGTCGATTTTGCCGTATTCGGCAATTGTTTCGTTGACCAATGCAGCTATCTGAGCTTCATTAGTCACATCGCAAGTTTTACCTGCGCAGCCAATTTCTTGTGCTGCAGCTGTCACGGCATCAGTGTTTAAATCTGCCAACACAACGGCCTTTGCTCCTTCAGCCAAAAACGCTTTGGCCATAGCTTTACCAATGCCACCACTGCCACCAGTAATGACGGCGACTCTGTTCATCATTTCCATAATGTTCTCCTTAATTTAGATTTATGTGTTTTCTTTGGTGTTAAGAAACTTCGGCGACGCGCTCGGGGCTCCCAGACCATGACCAAGCCATAGTGGGGCGAGACAGACCCAGCATCATTCCGCCTAGTGTTGCTGGGTGCAGCCAAATTTGATCGGCTACCAGCGATGTGCTGCGCTCTTCCGGGCGGTCAATGGTCATGCCTAGATCATTAGCGTCGGCCTTTTGTTCGATTTCAAAGAGCTCATTAGTTTCAGCAAAACCCATATAGAGGCAGGGGCCAATCTTGTCGAAAAATCTTGCCATAGTGGTTTCAGGGTTAATTGGGCTAATGACTTCAAAGCGATGTAGCTCGCGTTCCTTAAACAAGGTCAGGGTGCCGTTGTAACCGAAGCGGGGCGAGTCGATATTGACAAAAGATTGCGCGTCTAAGTTAAAGACTTCGGCAAAACGCTCGGTCTGCTGCTGCGCGTCCGCTGCAAGCAAGGTAGCCTCGTAAATGTAATCTATGGCGCCAATACTGGGCCTTTCCTCATGTTGGCTAATCACCAAACGCAGACCAGGAATGCCTACATCTGCGCCTATCACGTACATTTGCTCAGATTCAGTCAGTATGTTGTCGGTAAATTTGGCTAATTGCGCGGCGACACCTGCCATATCTTTAGTAGAAGCACCGGCGGCGAAAAAGTGTGGCCCCCGAGCCGCTATCGCATCTGCTATTACGCCAGGACCCTTCGGTTGGAGAATTTCGATGAAGCCTTTACCTAGGCGCAGCCGGGTTCTATCCGCATTGAGGTGTTGTATCACATCACTTCCCTCGACTTGTGCGCCCAAAAGGTCTTGCCATGCTTTGATGCAAGCATCGCTGTCCGGCACTGCCATTTGATATCTATCGATATTAGTTAACATTCTATTTCTCCCCGAATACCCAGATAAAATTGATCGCTTAAAGTAACAGATGCGCGATTAGATTGGCTGGGCGCTAAGGAAAATATTTCTCCAATAACGCCAGTAATTATAAACTTGTTGCCTAAATTGGTGCTAAGTCTGGGCTGCATCGGTGAATCATTGCCAGTACTATTAAGACTTATGTTAATGCGGGAGCACGGCGTTATTTGCCATATGCTGTCGAATTTCAGAATGCTGTTCTTTGAGCAAAATGGGGGAGTTATGTCGGAGAAAATATACCAAGCCATCGAGGCTGCGGTAGATGGGCAAGCATCAAAGCTATTAGATGTTTCCCACGCTATTCACGCAAAGCCCGAGCTCGCTTTTCAAGAGCACTTTGCCTGTGCAACGTTGACCCAGTCGTTACATGATTTTGGATTGGAAGCCCAAACTGGGGTATTTACTTTGGATACCGCTTTTGAAGCGGCTTTTGACAACGGTCTGGGCGCTGGACCTACGGTGGCTATTCTTGCCGAGTACGACGCGCTGCCGGGTATTGGTCACGCTTGTGGGCACAATGTGATTGCTACCGCAGCTCTCGGGGCTACGCTTGCGCTAAACACCGTGTCTGCAATGTTGCCTGGTCGAGTTCGCTTGATCGGCACACCAGCTGAAGAGCGGGGTGGCGGTAAAGAGTTAATGGCTCGCGCAGGCGCTTTTGAAGGCGTGGATGCGGCGATGATGATTCACCCAGCTGGGGTCAACCTTGGCACAATGCCGAGTATTTGCATTGCTGAGGTGCAGGTTATCTACCATGGTAAAGCCTCACATGCATCTGCGATGCCGCATAAAGGCGTTAACGCGCTAGACGGATTACTTTTGGCATATCAGGCGATTTCTAACTTACGCCAGCATATTAAGTCTACAGAACGTATTCACGGGATTATTGCAGAGGGCGGGCAGGCACCGAATATCGTGCCTGATTTCACGGAAGGACATTTTTATGTTCGCGCGGCAGATGAGAAAGCGCTGGCAAAACTAAAGCCGCGTGTGCAAGCGTGTTTTGAGGCGGGTGCCACCGGCAGTGGTTGCACCGTTGAAGTGAACTGGGCCAACGTGGACTATTTGGACTTGAATACAAATTGGCCATTAGCGGAGCGTTTTCAATTCCACGCCGAGACATTAGGCCGAGAGTTTCTGCCAATGACTCAGGGTAGCAAGTTTGGGGCGGGTAGCACTGACATGGGTAATGTCAGCTACCGATTACCATCTATTCACCCAATGCTCGCGGTAGCGCCTCCTAGTGTTGTTATTCATAACCCAGAATTTGCTCAGTGGGCTAGATCTGAAAAAGGTGATGCAGCAGCGATAGATGGTGCTAAAGCTATGGCTATGACTACCGCCGAGTATTTGTTGTCGCCCGAGTTACAAAGACGAACGGCTCAGGCTTTTGAAATTTCTAATGGATTGCAGTAGCGGGTAAAGAAAAGGTGGAACTGCAGGCAGCTGCTTTATAAAAGCATGTAGGTGACGAGCGAGAACACTTGTTCTGGACCCACATGCCGCGCATGACTGATTACAAGTTATTTTAAGTACGCGTCTTAACCCTTGCCTCTAGTTCTAGTGCGCTTGGGGCGTGCTTCTTTTTCAATAAATTCAATAATGATGTCAGCAACATCTTTGTTGGTAGCTGCTTCTATTCCACCCAAACCGGGTGATGAGTTTACTTCCATAACGAGTGGTCCTCGATTGGACCTTAGTAGGTCAACCCCGCATACATTGAGACCCATGATTTTTGCTGCGTTAACTGCTGTGCGCCGTTCTTGAGCCGTTAACTTTACCAGCGTTGCGGTACCGCCTCTATGTAGATTAGAGCGAAAGTCGCCATCGGGTGCTGTTCGCTGCATTGCTGCAATCACTTTGCCGCCAACTACGAAGCAGCGTAGATCAGAGCCGCCGGCTTCTTTGATATATTCCTGCACTAGAATGTTTGCAGAAAGTCCCATGAAGCCCTGAATAACACTTTTAGCCGCAGTGCGTGTTTCTGCCAGCACAACACCAATCCCCTGAGTACCTTCTAACAACTTAATGACCAATGGTGCACCGCCCACTTCGCGGATCAGTCCCGGTACGTCGTCTGGCGAATTAGCGAAAGCGGTAACGGGAATACCTATTTTCTTTCTCGAGAGAAGTTGTAGTGATCGTAACTTGTCCCTCGAACGAGTGATCGCGACCGATTCATTAACGCTATAAACGCCCATCATTTCAAACTGGCGAACGATAGCTGTGCCATAAAAAGTCACAGAAGCGCCAATTCTGGGAATGACGGCGTCGAAGTGTTCGGGGCCAAATTCTTCATCTTTATAATGAATAGAGGGTCGGTCAGACGTAATGTCCATAAAGCAGCGCACATGATCTATAACCCGTACCTCATGGCCTCTCGCTTCTGCGGCTTCCACAAGGCGCTTGGTTGAATAGATGGTTTTGCTACGAGACAAAACTGCAATTTTCATAGCTGTTCCTTAGAGCCTGTGTTTTTGTTGACGGGTTTACCTGTGACGTAGGATTTGCGTGGGTCAATCAAAAAATTTCCGCGTATAGCAGTTCTACCTAAAAGCATTCGGTAGCCCATGGCTTCTCTGTCTGCTAGCGACAGCTCTATTTGCCAGCATTTCTCGCCAATACAAATTGAGGTGGCAATAAAATAGCGCCGAATAGATTTGCCGCCTGAGTTTTTTACTTTGCGCTGGTCTACAACTCTAGCCTCGCACCAATGTTTGTTGTCTACAGAGTGTCGAGAGGGTAGCACGCAAAACTTAATCCAGAGTTCGCCGGCTTTATTGAATTCAGTGATGTCAAAAGCATGAATGCTTGAGGAATACGCGCCGGTATCCGTTTTTGCCGTCATCCGCTTAATACCCAAATCGGGTAAGCTTATTCGTTCTCTCCACCCGATAGTAGGTAGGGTCTCTGTGTTAGTGATTTGATCCAATAGCTTTCTCGGCTTTCGCAGTAGGCGATCAATATTGATGCTGTGAGTTAAGTGTGCGTTTCAAACTAGGTCATTTCGTAGGGCAGATGGCCCTAGGGAAAGTTGCTGCATTTTCTTTATTTTTTGTCGCCGCGCAAGCTATTTTTTTGATGTTTTGATTGAGACCCAAATTAAGGCGTTTTTCACGCTGCGAATTGCCTTGGGGAAACGAGCGCCGGCTTCGACTAAGTGGGCAAGCGCAAGCCGTTGGTGCGCCGAGTGACTTTACTAGCCATTACCGCAGTAACTCCAAGGAAGAGTGAGCAGGGTCGGCGACTAGAAGAGCAAACGGTTATTGGCAGTAGCACCGTTTGGGTTCGAGTTTTCTCAGTTAGTTTGGATGATTCTGGGTCATTCTGGGTTTTTCACCATATGGGGTGATTTAGGCACCACACCATCTACTTGAGGTATTGATTTCCATTCCGCCTCTTGAGTTTCAACGCCAGCTCTTGGCACGTGCGCTGCTGGGCTGACCTGCTGCATGGGGTGAATGTATCTGGGGCAGTTAATCCAAGTATTAGTGATTGAAACTCGCACGGCCAACCCAACTTCGGGCCACCGAGATAGCACACCTTCATCTCTAACTAACTCAGCCGTGCCTTGTACCCGTACACGCTGGGGGTTTTCCGTATCAATAAATAACATGCCGATTTTGCCGTGCGCATGAATATTACCCATAGACAACCACATACCGTTACCGTCAAAGCACGGGAATAGTAGGGTTTGTTCGTCTTCAATAATCACAAAGCCAGTGTCTCCGCCTTTATGCGATACGGTTGGAAACCCTTGGGCGTCTACTGTGGTTAGGTAGAAGTTGTTGCGTGATTGAATAAAAGCTTGAGCCTCATCGTCGAGGTGAGGTTTAACAATCAGTTCTCTTAACCGTTCTGCTAAAGGGCGAGATTGAAATTCGTCCTGTAATTGCTGATGGGAAAGATCATAAAAGTCGCTCATGAGGTTAGTCCCCTCTCATATTTCGGTAGAATTGTTAGATAGAAGATTTTGCTCTTTCACGCGGCAGTCCCTATATCAAAACCATACCGCAGTGGCAGGTTAGCGTAGGTGAGCCCTACGCTAACTCGCTCTGTTGGGTGTTAGCGCTTACGCATTGCCAGACAGTACAAAGCCTTCGTAGCCCGCTGCTACCACATCGTTGCACTTCTCTACATAAGGCGGTACACCGAGGTAGGGCATGAATACCCGTGTTTTACCCTCGACATTTGCTCCCATGTACCAAGAGTTACAGCCAGGATAAACGGAAGTTTGTGCCACTTCATTTACGTGGGACACCCACTCTTCTTCCGCTTGTTGGTCAACACGGATGGCAATATGTTGATTGTCGTTCATGTACTCGATGCAGTCTGAAATCCACTCAACGTGCTGCTCAATAGAGGGCAGCATGTTAGACAGTACTGATGGGCTTCCCGGCCCTGTAACGATAAACAAGTTCGGGAAACCTGCAGTGGCAAGCCCCAAGTATGCTTTAGGTCCAGGAGCCCATTTGTCTTGCAGCTTTTGTCCGCCTTCGCCTTGGATGTCTACGTTGGTGATAGCGCCTGTCATGGCATCAAAGCCCGTAGCTAAAATAATAGCGTCTACTTTGTATTCATCACCCGAGGTAACAACAGTGTCGCCCTTAATTTCGGTAATAGGCGTTTGCGTAAGGTCGACAAGTTTTACATGGTCTTGGTTATATATTTCATAGTAGTCGGAATCTACGCACAGACGCTTACAGCCTATAGGTGTGACCGGCACCAGCTTTTCAGCCAATTCCGGATCGTCCACACGCTGAGCAATTTTTTCTTTGAAAAACTCCCGTGCTGTGTCGTTTGCCTTCAAGTCGAAAACCAAGTCGTTGTAAACAGCTAAGAATGCCAAGCCACCTTTAGCCCAACGTTTTTCATATTCTGCACGACGCTCGTTGTCACTGACCTCAAATGCGGATTGGTCGTTGTCGTCGAAGTCAGCGCCAAACCCGCGTTGCCAGTTTTCTGCCCGATACTCTTTGTATCGAGACTTCAGTTCTTTGACGTAATCTGGGTCCAGTGTTTCGTTGTACGCTGGGATTGAATAGTTAGGCGTGCGCTGAAAAATTGTGAGGCTGTTTGCTTGCTTTGCGATGATTGGTGAGCTTTGAATGGCCGACGAGCCAGTGCCGATGACACCTACATTTAGGCCGGTAAAGTCCACTCCCTCATGGGGCCATGCGCCAGTATGGTAAACCGGTACGCTGCATTCGTTCAGGCCCTCAATGTTTGGGTAGTTTGGCTTTGATAAACAGCCGGTGGCCATGACCACAAAACGCGCCTCCAAGGTTTCACCTGAGCTCAAAGTCAGCTGCCACATTTCGCTGTCTTCTAGGTACTTGGCGGAAGCGACTTTGGTATTAAATTGAATTCCGTCCTTGAGGCCAAAGCGGTCTACAACGTGTTCTGCGTACTTGAGAATTTCGCCTTGGGTCGCGTACTTCTCGCTCCATTCCCATTCTTGCTGTAACTCTTCAGAGAATTGATAGGAGTATTGCATGCTTGGAATATCGCAACGTGCGCCGGGATACCGGTTCCAGTACCAAGTACCACCCACGCCGGTGCCTGCTTCAATTACTTTGGCATTTAGACCTTGTTGGCGTAAGCGGTGCAGCATGTAAATGCCAGCAAATCCGGCCCCAACTACAATCGCGTCTAACGCTTTATCTGAATTTCCCATTTTTCTCCCCTCTATTTGTACTGCTAATTCAATGTAAAAGACGTCGGCGCAATTTAGCTTATTGCAGCGTCTGGTATCCAATTGCCATGGGCGCCGTAAGGCACGCGAAAGGGCAACTCTATTGTGGCAACGGGTGGCGCCGAAAAATTCTGCGCATCAATAATGACTAACCTAGATTTGCCGCTAGTCTCATCATGAGCCAAGGTCATAATCCAACCTTCGTCCTCATTTAGTTGAGCAAGATCTCCGGCCGTGGTCGCAGCTGGTGCGAACACGGGCTCGGCTCCGCGAACATTATGCCCCAAGAAGTGTTCCTCGCAACTGCCAGCAGGAAGGTCGTATTTGTACAATTTTGCGCCATATATTGGTTCTTCACTGTTACCCTCACCATCCAAACTCATTAAGTAACCAAACTTATTCTCAAGACCTACATGAGCATCGTTGACTCGACCAAAGTCAGCAGGCCGCTCATCTACTTTCTCTTCAGACACGGTTCCAGAGCTTAGGTCTATTTGCCACCGGTGCAGGCGTCCTACCTCAGAGTAGTCCTCAGAATCTGCGCCAAAAGCAGAGTTTTGCCTGGAAACGTAGAGAGTAATGACATTGTCTTTCTCATAAGCATTTACTGGGTGGAAAACATAACAGGGGTCGATTTCAAACCAGCGGATATCATTATTTGTGCCATTGCGCGGCATAACACCCAGGCGCGCTCCTTTATCACGCTGAAAACTAAAGGGGATTCCCGAGGCCAGCAGGTCAAGGTCGAGTGCCAACGGTAGGTCCATAAATATGACGTGGTGTTCGGTAATATTGAAGTCGTGCATCATTACCATGTTCGGCAGGTCGATACCTTCTATCTGTTTGACCTCTCCGTCTTGCCCAATACGTATGTACTTCAAAAAGGGCTGTTCAAAAGAAAAGTAGCTAAAGGCCAGCATTTCTCCAGTAACAGGGCAAATTTTGGGGTGGGCGGTCATCGAGCAGGTGAGGGCGCCGTCATAGTTTTCGTGACCAATAGTGTTCAATTCTTGGTCAATACGCCAAGGCCAGTGGGCTTCTTCAAGGCAGAGTATTTTGCCTGCATGGGCAACAACGTGGGTATTACCTTTGCCACGCTTGAGGTCACCCAGACCCGCGCCGGGGTCGGTTAACGGGTTGGTGATTTCATCAGTCTGAATAAAACGATTGCGATACCACTGTGCTTGGCCATTCGCTAAACGTATGCCGTGGACCATGCCATCACCCAAAAACCAGTGATTTGATGTGCCAGAGTGTGGGTTGGGGCCTGTACGTACATATACACCTTCCAGTTCAGGCGGAATGCTGCCGGTAACTTCTAAATCGCGAGTGGTTCTTTCCTCAAGCATGGGCTCCCAGTTACCGCGTAGGTGCCATGGTGTGGTTTGCTGATTCATAATTCCCCTTTCTTATACTTATATCTCCCAAACCAAGATATAGCAGCTATGAACAAGTAAATACAACGCCTAATTGTTACCGACGCAGTTAACCAAAGCAGGGGAGCTGTTTTTCGCTCTGCACAAGGCTGCATGACTTGGTATTAGTCCCAGTTTAAGAAATAGCTTTGGTCTTAGTTTTGGTTAGGGTTTTGGTTAGGGCTGGGGCGTTTTGAAGATGTACTTTTTTCGTCGAAATACCCTATAGTAATCGCTTGGAAGGAACATGACTTTGAGAGGAGGGCTCATGGAATCAGCACGTAAATCTATATTTCCTAGCGCCAAAGACAGTTGGGAAAGTATCGCCATTCGTGAGTTGGCCGCAACGGACAAAGAACAAGCTATCAGTCACCTACAAAGCTGGAATTTGCACGTTTTTGCTCGTCGGGTAATCGATGGCGAGACAGGAGAAATGGGTAATCCAATATTGCCCAGTGATGTGATATTCGTCGAACCGCCAGTAAAAGCCTAACTTGGCAGCGGTAATAAATAAGGTTGAGCTAGCTGCAGCGCATGAAGGTGTGGCGGAACTCATTGTAGATTTACTGTTTGATAATGGCGGTATTTCCAAAGTCAGCTTAGATGCACATACCAGCAAACTATTGATGAGCGCATGTGCAGCTGAAGGCCCAGACGATTTGATTGGTCAGAATTGGGAGAAAGTGCGTGATGCTTTGTCCCAGTCATACAATAGGTATTAACAAACAGACATTGTTAAGGGAGTGGGGATGTTAGATTTAGTAATTCGTAATGGTCGCGTTGTAGACGGTACCGGCTTACCTTTATTTGCCGCAGATGTGGGAATAAGAGATGGCAAAATAGTTGCAGTCGGTAAGATCAGCGAAGCGGCCAAAGAAAAATACGATGCGAAAGATCAAATTGTTGCTCCAGGATTCATAGATCCACACACACACTTCGACGCGCAATTATTGTGGGATGGCGCGGCCAAGCCTGCAATCGAACACGGCATTACCACCATTGTTCCTGGCAATTGCTCCTTGTCTCTTGCGCCATTAAAAGCCGAGCACCGCATGAAGTTGGTGGGTATGTTCAACCAAATTGAAGAAATGCCACACAAGGCGTTTGAAGAAGGGGTTGAGTGGAATTGGGAGACTTTTGACGAGTTTGTTAGCCGAATTGAAAAAGACCTAACGATTAACGTTGCCCCTCTGGTTGGCCATAGCGTTTTGCGTTTATGGGTAATGGGTGATGCTTCTATGCAAGGTCCTGCGAATGAAACCCAAATAGAAGCCATGAAAGATTTGCTTGATCAGTGTTTGAGCGCCGGAGCAATTGGTCTTTCTACCAGCTTTGTAGATATGGATGAGCGCCTGCAGCCAGTGCCTAGCCGTTATTCAGACACCCACGAGCTGGCGGCATTATGTGATGTTTTGGCGGGACATAATAAAATCCTTCAGGTAGTACACGAATTTTACGACACCGACCTGACCTTGGCGCGTGTTGATCAATTGGCAGAAATCAGTTTAAAACATGGTATTACAACCACGCTGTCGCCCTTGTTTGTCAATGAAGACAACGCACAAGGCGCGAAGCAAATTATGCAGCGTGTTGTAGATCAAACCGCACGCGGCGCGAGAGTTTGGCCGCAAGTGCAGACTCGACCCATTGATATTAGTTTTACCTTTTCTGTTCCTAGTTTGCTCTTTATCCGCCTGCCCAGTTGGTATGCATTGATGCGGTTTAATACGCCCGATCAAATTATGCTGACCCTGCAAAACTCAGAAGCTAGAGCCAAACTTGTAGCCGAGGCTCAAGGCATGATGTCTCTTTGGAAGCGCCTAGTGTTGCGTCAGGTGCAAACCGATGCGAATCAGGTTTATGTAGGTAAAACACTGGCAGAAATAGCTGAGCTTCGGGATACGGACCCGCTAAATGTCATGATTGACTTGTCCTTGGAAGAGTCTTTGGATGCGCACTTTCTCTCCAGCGATATGGGCCATAATGATGATGAACTAGTAGCAAGTTTCTTAACGCACCCAAATGTCATGATTGGGGCAAGTGATGGCGGTGCACATATTTTGTCGTTCTCCACTTATGGGGACACCGGCTATCTGTTCTCGCGGTTTGTGCGTCAATGTAAGGCAATGGGGCTGGAACAAGCTGTGAAAAAAATTACATCAGACACTGCGAGTCTCTGGGGCTTAGACAACCGTGGCTTTGTGAAGACTGGTTACGCTGCTGACATCACGATCTTTGATGATAAGAGTATTGGTCGCGGACCAGAGTATTACGTGCAGGATGTCCCTGGTGATGGCTATCGTTACGTACGTGATGCTATTGGAGTGGACGCGGTGATCATTGGCGGCGCGCTTGCCTACAATAGCGACTCAGGCTATACGGACGCGCGTAAGGGTCGCGTGATCGGCTAAGCGTAAGCCGTTCATAGTTTGTTTGTTCAATCGACGAAGGGAAAAAAGTTATGCAACTGTTGAGCAATGATGAATGGGCAAAGCAATGTAATAACGACGGTGAATTTGCCATTGCCGCGCGCCGGTGGCGGGGTGGGATAAAGCTGACCCTTGGCGATCAAACATTGGCTTTAAAGGTAAACGAAGGTGTTGCGCAAGGTGGCGTTCCAGAAAGCCCTGAAGGGGTCATAGAATTCCAAGCCAGCTTGGAGGTTTGGGAAAAAATGTTAGCCCAAGAACCGCCGCGATTTCATAACGATATTATGGCGAATATCTCAACAGGAATGGGTATTTCAAGGTCGGGAGATTTTTTGGCTGGTGCCCAGTACTATGGTGCGGCAATGCGTGGCATAGAGTTAATACGCGCATCCCTTACCACGCCAAACGACATTCCAGCTCCACAACAGCGCACTATGCCTAACTACACCATAGATGCGCCAGTAGGCCGCTACGTACACCTTCAGCTAGATGGCATTGATCATAGGATTTATTTTGAGGAAGCTGGGCAAGGGGGCATTCCGCTACTTTTACAACATACCGCCGGCTGTCACGGCAGCCAGTGGCGACACTTGTTCGAAGATCCTCGTATTACCGAACGTTTTCATTTAATTGCCTATGACCTGCCGTTTCATGGCAAGTCGCTGCCACCAACAGATAAGAATTGGTGGTCTGAGGAGTATGCGCTAAGGGGCGAATTTTTACGCTCCATACCTTTGGCGTTATCTCGCGCGTTAAAGATTGAAAGACCGGTTTTTATGGGCTGCTCTGTTGGTGGCTTGCTGGCCTTGGATTTGGCGCATAAACATGCGGATGAATTCCGTGCTGTGATTTCTGTGGAAGGCGCATTGAAAATTGGTGGCGATCTAGCCAATTTACAAGACTTATGGCATCCGCAAATCGGCAGTCAGTATAAGGCTCGGCTAATGGAAGGGCTTATGTCGCCTATGTCGCCAGAGTATTATCGTAAAGAAACAAGTTTTGTCTATGCCAGTGGCTGGCCGGCATTATTCATTGGCGATTTATACTATTACATAAAAGATTTTGATTTGACTGAATTTGCGCAGCAAATTGATACTGCAAAAGTTGGCGTACATATTTTGTCGGGAGAATATGACTATAGCGGTACTGTAGAGCTGGGCGAAGTGGCGCACAATGCCATTGCTGGGTCTACGTGGACTATGATGCAAGGTGTCGGTCACTTTCCGATGTCCGAAAACCCCGGCCAATTCATTCAGTACTTAATGCCCATACTTGAGCAAATTTCCTAGTTTTGACGCTTGCTGGGACACCCGCCGGGGAGCTTGGTAAGTACGCCGAATATCCTTAATTCACAGAGGCTAAGTGCAAAGCGGTGAGCGCCGCTGCACTAGCTTGCTTCGTCGTATGGGGTCAGCTTGTTTACACGAATGACAGCCTGCAATTCATGTACGTAATCCTTGCCGCGTTCTGAGTAACGCAGTAGCCCCTCAGCTAGAATGTGGCCTGTTATGGTGTCATCTTCGGCTCTGAGTTCAGCGCGACTCTCGCGCAAGTCTTGGTAGGCTCTGTGCGTGTTGATATTGCGCATATACGAATGTACCGCGTCACTAACACTATCGAATTTTGCGACCTCGTGGTTGGCGCCACTATTACGCCGTTTTGGAACTAGTCCGCAGCCCTTTTCGTAACACCACTGACCAAACAAGTTATTTGCTTGAACCGCAAACCTAGATGTTCCCCAGGCAGATTCCACTGCTGCTTGAGCTAATGCTAATGAGGGCGGCACAGTATCTGCCCGCATCAACAATTCGTTGATTAGGTCTTGATTACTTAGCTCTGAGCCACTTAATCGGTAAGCTGCCGCGAGTCCGGTCAACAGACTTGTATTACCTGCTGAAAGTTCGTTGTCGGCCTGTGCCGATAGCGCCAATAGTTGTTGTCTTTGGGCTAGGATATGAGTATTTCTGGCTTGGACAAGTGGCAGCATATAGCCAAAAAAAGCGGCCTTCTTGGCTTTCACATCCTGATAGGTAGAAAAGTCCGGCAGGGCCTTTGCATTCGGCACTGACTTTGGTGTCGACACAGAATTAGCCTGTTTAGCATCTGGAGCGAGCATTTGGCTTGCTGTGTAAGCAATAGCTACCAGAAAGATTAGCGCAGCAAGAATATTAGCGCTTGTGAGTAGTTTCATTGTGATATTTGTCCGCGAATATGAGTATCAAAAAAGTTTAGGGTTTCACTATTGAGTATCTGCTTGAGCTTAACGCTAGGAATTTTGCCAGCATAACCTATTCTCTGAGCGAAATTGGAAAACTGCGGTGCGTCGGAAAAGTCCATGTGCTTAGTTTCTTCAATAAGTAGTTTTTTAGTCTCACCAGTATTGTTGCTAATGAGCTGGTCCAATTTTTCATAGTTTAAGGGCGTACCTTTCCACTCGGGTTGCCCCATGTAGAGCATTGGTACATTAAGCCCAGCTGTAATTACTTCTGGTGGCACGGGGACCATCCAGCCGTCTAAAGCAATGACCGCGGAAATGCGAGAGTCTAGTGAGGCGGCCAAAATACTGGTGGCACCGCCAAAGGAGTGCCCAAATATACCTACGCGATTAGTGTTGATGTCTTTCCATTCTGGCTCTGCGGTATCAATTTTTAGCTGAATTTGGTCAAGGAGAAAGAGCATATCTTTAGCGCGAGTGGTCAGTTGGGGGCCGCGAGTTGCCCAGAAAGACTCCTCAGAATCTATACCGTCGTGGCTCGAGCGATAGTCGGCGGTAGAGCCGTCAGCGAAAACCGTCAAGTAGGCATCATATGCATGATCTACCGCAGCTACAAAATAACCTCTGCTGGCTAGCTCCTCCATCTGCACCGAATTTTGGTTTTTCATACCGCCTAAACCGTGCGAGAACAGAACAAGCGGCAGGTCTCCAAGACCTGTTTTCATTGGCGCGCTTGGGTAGGAATTAGTTTCAACGTGCTGCATATGGTTGATCAAAAACTTAGGTAATCCAGAGGACTTAGCAAAGGGCTTCATGCGTAGCTTGGGGTCAGGTATGTAGGTGGCAGTCGGGCTGTCTGCTTGCTCAGCGGGATACCATATTTGCACTACAATTCGACGTTTGTCGTCAACGGCGGAAGTAAATGCCTCCTCGCGATTATTATCTTGCCATGTGAAGGTCTGTGTTCCCACGGCATAGGGACCCGTGGGTTCGGGAAGGTTATCTAGGGGTAGCAGCTTGGGTACGACCATAGAACAACCGATCAAGGTCATTAAGAGTGCGCTGAAGCTAATTAGTTTGATAAACGAGTTCAAATGAAGTGCTCTATTAGTGCGGTGCCAGAAGGCTAAAGAAGTACTAGTGAGCAATGTGTGAATGTATTTTATGTAGATGATTGCAAGGGAAGTCCTAAAAAGCCGCGGTACCGTTGAGGTACAGCAGGGTAAACCCTGCTGGATTAGGCCTTAAAGTGCTCGTTTAAGGATTATTTAGGGTCTAGGCGAATAAAGTAACGGGGCGGAAACCCAGTCAAAATCCTAAAGCTTAGGGGGAGGGGGTGATCTGCATCCACACGATCATGTTCGACACCTTCCACTGGTACAGCAAGGTATTCAGCAGTTTCATCACCAATAGCGACACTGACATTGGGTAGCGCTAAGGTTTGTCGATACCAAGATCGAGGCCAGTGATTTGCAGCAACGTAGAGCTGGCCAGCACTGTCAATGCGCGACACAACACGATCTTTGCGCACGCCATCTGAATTGGTGGTAGTGATTACTATCATGCCTTCACCCAGGGGTTGGAAATAACCCAGCAAGGATTCAAACGTGGCGACAACGCCGGCATAAACGATAAATAAAATAAGGGCAATCTTCAAAACGCGTTTCATCGAACATCTCTCCAAAAGAACGAAGTGGGCTGGAGAGGAGATCATACGCCACTCAGGGGAGCTGTGAAGGGTTGATTGTGTGCCCTCAATCAGGCCAGATCGCATAGAATAAGGTGAAGGTTGAAATAAAATACACTGAATTAGTTATAGCTCTTGAGATTCCGCCGCTACTTCTTCATCATTCGCCACGCTGGAGGGATGGCAGAGTGGTCGAATGCACTGGTCTTGAAAACCAGCAAGGTGTTAAAACCTTCCAGGGTTCGAATCCCTGTCCCTCCGCCATTTATTATTCCCAAGGCGTCCGAAGACGT